>ENA-USUA01000024-USUA01000024.1-human-gut-metagenome-genome-assembly--contig:-NODE-24-length-141580-cov-9.802442_pt1 | contig 141580 bp, 120 predicted proteins | sample MGYA00250057_ERZ773390 | MGnify/ENA primary metagenome ERZ773390 (study PRJEB29103, sample SAMN06111941) | human gut metagenome | biome: human gut; feature: ankylosing spondylitis patient; material...
ATACTTATTATCAGTAAAAGGTTTTTTGAGAAAGGAAAAAAAAGGATTTCCTAATCCAAATTCAGGATTTTTATTTTCTCTTGTAAAAGTTGATGAGTTTAGCGGATTTAAAAATCCAAGAGAGGACATTTACAATTTCAATGTGACTAATATGTAACACCTTATAAATTAGATACTAAGACTTCTCATACCTAAAATGGGGTTCGTACCTTGAAAATTCAATATTTCAGCTAACAAAATAGTAATTTATGCCATTGCAATGTCTGGGTGGAATGCATTGCGCAGATATTCTGGTAATCTTGCTTCAAAATCAGCAGTAAAAGCAGTCAGTTGTTCGTCACTGAGCTTTAAGATTTCCTGAAGGCTTGCCATTAAGGCAGCCATCAGAATACCAAGTGATCTGTTGAAAGTAATATCTGCCATTTCATCGACAAGAAGGAAGAACAACTTCCCAAGCGTTCTCTGATCTTCATTTTGACGTTGCTCCATTGCAAGTAACATATATCTGGTAAACACAATGGCCACATGGGCTGTCAGTGCATCATAAGATAAGCTGTGGCATTCTCCAATCAGGTTCAGCATGGATTTACAGGTTTTGAAGAAAACCTCGATCTGCCATATGCCGATATCTGCATAACGCTCCAGCGGTAAAGGTAAGGATATGGCTACCAAGCAAGGTAATAGAAGATTGCAAGCGACGATATACTTTTTTGCGGTTCAGATGATACAGATATCCTCAAAGGGTACACCCATCCAGCTTTTTGTGCGTATTACGAGAAGCGTAAAGAAGAAGGTAAATCAGTATTATATATGGAATGTTAAAAAGTGGTATGGAGTACCAACTGCCAGCAGTGGAAAATGTTGGCGAAAATATATGATGAAAATGGCAGATATGTGATATTATTTTAAGCAGATGGAACGGTATTCGGACAATTTACGATAAAGTAAGGAGAGTGATATAATTAGAGATTTCTTGTTGTTTTTTAATGAGAACATCGTGCTTGAGTACTCAGAAGATTTGTATAATGATTTTATCATGCAATTAGGTGGAAAAAGATTTGGACATGGGCTGTTTAATTCATTTTCAAAGGATAATGTAAAGAAATGGACAGAAATTGTCAGTGAAGCATATCCAGAATTCCAGAATTTGTTTAAAATTTTTGGTTATGATTGGCTTGGACGTTGTTTTGGAATTGATTTAAGGAAAAGTACATATGGAAATATTTTGATGTTTGAAATAGGAACTAATGATGTATTAGAAATTCCTTGTACATTTGACAAATTTCTTAATGAGGAAATTCCATTATATGCTGATGTATGTTAAGGCCACCAACCACCTAAAAATTAATCACGGTCATTAAATTAATCGGAATGGCTCTCACCGAAGGTGATGTAATCCATGTAGATCAATTTGAAGACCCTAGGGCGAAATTTTCCATTTGGGTGCACTTAAGGACATTCGAAATCAAAACTGAATATTTAGTTCCAATAAGCTGATATTAACGCACTACTTTCAAAACAATTTTTTGTTGCGAAAGAGCTGCGTTTTTATGCGTGTAAGAAAAATGAATCAAGTTGACGTGAAACTACATGATTTAACCAAAGTAAAATTGAAAAATTATCGGCTGAATTGGGAAGAAACAGGGAATCCGGTGCCGAGGATCCGAAACTGGATGGAGAGACTGGATTATCAGGCAGTTCAAAGAAGAGAATTGGCGAAGTTACCGGAGCGAACCATTCTTTTTTTGGAAGAAAATCAGGATACACTGTTTTCTGATGTGATAGAAAAACCGTTTTTGCTGGTGTCGAAAATGTTTTGGGATGTATCAAAAATGTATAAAGTGCCGGTCAGGGGAAAAGAAATGGTTTTGCTTGATGGAGTGAACGGCTTTGCAGAAATTTATTGTATGCCAGTGTATCCACGATATCGTTGTCTTTCAGAAGAAAGGACGAAAGAGTGGGAAAAATGAATATGTTGGTTATTCTGACTTTTAAATTATTAGGTTGAATTAGAAGATTAGAACAAGCTACTTTGCAATCTTTAATATACAACCCAAAATGGCAACAATATATCTACTTATTCATCATATCATACCATCAAATTGGGCAGTATAATAGACACAGATGGGTAGGTGTTAGGGTGGATATACAAGGTAGAATACGTGAATTAATTGAAGAGCGCAGTTGGACGGAATACCGCTTAGCTAAAGAAGCGAATTTGTCGCATTCCACAGTGGCAAATATGTTTAACCGGAACAATGCGCCGACTTTTCCAACATTAGAAGCAATATGCAACGCATTTCAAATGACGTTATCTCAATTTTTCTGCGAAGATGGAAATCTAATTGAATTAACAGACGAAGAGAAAGAACTGATTTCAAGATGGAAACAGTTGAGCGCAGAACAGAGGAAAGTGTTATTGGAATTGATGGGTGTAATATAAAGCCTGCACGGTGTGAGTGTTAGGCTTTTTTTGTTGTATCAAAGATTAAAGTGGTGAGGAAATATGTTGAGGATAGGTATTTGTGATGACATAAGAGAAGAGGTTGAAAAACAGGAAAAACAGGTACGGCAAATTACATATCAGATAGGAATCCGGGCAGACATCAGAAAATGTTATTCAGGTATGAATCTTTTGATGGAAATAGAACTGAGCGGACAATTCGATATTATCCTGCTGGATATTGAACTTGGTGGGATGAATGGCATTGAGACGGCACGCCAGATCAGGGAGAGCGATGTAAATTGTAATATTATTTTCATCACGTCCTTTGAACAATACAGTAAGGAAGCAATCAGCGTACACCCCTTTGCATTTGTTGATAAACCCATTACATATACACAAATGGAAAAGCTTATCAGTGGTGTTTACGAAAAATTATAGATTGATGATAGATTTGCCTTTAAATCTAACAAAACATACTACAATATTAGTCTGAATAAAATTATGTATTTTATGAGTGAAAAAAGAATTATAAATGTATATTGTATAGATAAAATTTGTACATTTTATGGTAAAATGAATGATGTAGAAATAAATTTGAGGAAGAAGCAGGTGGACTTCTGGAGGATACATCATTCGTTTTGGTTAATCCGAGGTATATAGAAGAGTACCATTACGACAAAGTTGTTCTGCAGAATGGCATATCATTGGAAATCAGCAGGGCAAAGAGGGAGAATACACGTTTGATGTACATGAGGAAACTTGGAAAATAGGGAGAGAGAGGAAGGAAAATGACAATCGCATTAATATTGGTAGAAATATTTACAGTGATTATGCAGAGAAATGTATGTGAAAAAGCATTTGACCGAAAACCGGCAGGAACAGTGGTACAGTTCATGGTATGGGCAGCTTTTTATATCATTTCAAATGTGACTACATATTTTTTTGAATTGCCGTCATGGCTAAATATGGTAATTTTTTCAGTGTCCTTTTTTGGCGTTTTAACTTGGTTATATGAAGGTTCTATTAGAATCAAACTTGTGCTGGTTCTGTTTTTGTGTCTGATAGGAATGCTGTCAGAGGTGATGGTTTGCTTCATCGGAATTTTGTGCGGCATAGATATTATACATATGATGGGAAATACAGAGGTCGCAATCATGTATACGATTTTATCAAAATTAGTCTGGTTTGTTGAAATCAAGATTGCGCTGCTGTTTTTGAAAAAAAATAAAAATATAGTAATCAGAAATATGGACTGGCTAGAGGTGTTTATTGTGCCGGTGAGCAGTATTTTTATTGTTATGGCGATATTTGTACCATTGACAGATGAGTATGTATGGGCGAAATTGATTGCATCCATATTGATATTGATTGTAAATCTTTTTACATTTTATAATTATAATGAATTACAGGAAAAAGCATTGTATCAGGCGGAAAGGCAGTTCTTGACGCAGCAGGTGGAAAATTATGCGGTTCAGCTTCAGGAAATGAGTAAAACATGGCAGCAGGCACGGGAGTACCGTCATGATATGAAGCAAAGGTATCTTTTGATTGAATCCTATTTAAATCGAAATGAATATGAAAAGATACGGGAACTATATCAGCAAAGTGTAGAGACTTTAACAGAAGAGGATAATCTTTCAAAGACAGGAAATGTAACTTTTGACACAATAGTCAATTACAAGGCGGCAGTTGCGCAGAAGAACCATATAAACGTAAAATTGGATACCATGATTCCGTATGATATGAAATTAGAGGACGTCGATTTATACAGTCTGTTGGGAAATCTGTTTGATAATGCGATTGAAGCAGCTAGTAAAGTAGACATAGAAGAGCGAGAGATAAAACTGCTGGCAAAAATGTCTGGAAATAATTTGTATTTGGAAATGGAGAACCCCTATACTGGCAATCTGAGAAAACAGGGGCAGAATTATCTTACAACAAAAGGGGATAAGAATGAACATGGATTGGGGCTTAGAATTGTAGAAAATATTATCAACCGTCATAGCGGTCAAATGATTATAGATGATAAAGAGAATTATTTTAGAATAAAAGTGCTTCTTTATAATATTGGAAAATAGTATTAGAAATAAGAGCGACTGTCGTAATATGTGTGTTGCGGAACCCAGGTGTTGAAATCAAGCAGATTTTGGCACCTGTTTTTTTGCCTGAAAACAAAAAGTTACAAGTAACAATGAAGTTTTTTACAAAAATAGGGAGAAAAAAGAAAGCCATATACTTTGGGATATACGCGGTAACCTACAGAAGAAAAATGGAGGAAAATGCAGCATATCCCAGTAAACATGAGAAGACTGATAAAAAGTACTGCTCAAAAAGCGGTGTATGAGATATGGAAGAAACAAGTAAAAAGGCAAATGCCAAAATGCTTGTTAATTTCATCATACACTGCTTTTTTTGTTTGACATAAGAGTGGCTCGCGAAGCGTGTCACTCGTTGTTTTTCATGAAGTTCATGAGGTGTAATATCCGGGCGCTGCCCTTTTCGATTTTGAAAATTTACAAAATCGGAAAGGAGCAAGTCAAAGATGGCAGAAAGAGAAAAATATTATATCGGATTGAACGGACAAATCTTTGAAGTCAGTAAGGAACTTTACGAGACATATTACAAAGGGCAGCGCAAGGAGAAATACTTTACCCATGATCTGAAGCAGGAACATACAAAGGTGGATAAGGAAACCGGAGAGATGATTGTCATTCCCAGCAGGGAAGATTCTTATGAGCGGCTTCTGGAAGCAGAGAAGCAGTTTGCAGAGGAAACGGAGAAAGTAGAGGATGTGGCAGTTCGGGCGGTCATGCTGGAGAAATTGAACGAAGTCTTACGTACACTTACAGACGAGGAGACAGCTAGCATTCATGCCCTGTGCTACCAGGAGATCAGTGAGGTGGAACTGGCGAAAAAATTAGGAATAGCCAGAACTATTGCCTCTTCATTTATTGGCTAAGTAGATGAAGGGGCAATAATCAGTTATATAATAAATCAGCAGATTCTTGATGGTAATTCAATTATAAATACAATTACCATGCTGAAAATATAAAGAATATGGCAACTAAAAATGTATGATTGCAGATATATATGCTAAATATTATTATATGTCTTATCTACAAAATAAACCAGGAGGTTTTTGCAATGCTTTTAAAAGAAGAAATCAATAAATATTTGAATTATTGTAAATTTCAAAAGGAACTTGATGATAAGACAATAAAGGCATATAGAGCGGATTTGGAACAGTTTATTACAGTAATAGGAGAAAATAATCCAGATAAAGAAATGCTGAATGCATATCTTGTATACCTTCACCGTATGTATAAGCAAAAAACAGTCAAGAGAAAAATTGCCAGCGTGAAGGCACTGTTTCATTATTTAGAGGAAGAAGAACTGATAGAGATAAATCCATTCCATAAAGTAAAGACAAAGTTTCGGGAGGAAGTGATTTTACCCAAAATTATTCCGAGAGATATTATAGAGCAGTTGCTGAATCATCTTTATAAGGAAAGAAGTATTAAAGAATATTCAGAGTGGCGTAAAAAAATCATTTTAAGAGATATCGCAGTAGTGGAGACGCTTTTTTCTACAGGGCTGCGCATCTCGGAATTGTGCCATTTGCAAAATAAATATGTAGACTTAAAAAACGGTGTGTTATGTATTCAGGGCAAGGGAGGAAAGGAGCGATATCTTCAAATAGGAAATAATGACGTACTGTCTATACTGAATGCCTACAAAAAGTACTTTGAAGATGAGATAAAGAAGCAGGGATATTTTTTTGTCAATCGTTATGGAAATGCGCTGTCTGAGCAATCAGCCAGGAGCATGATACATAAATATGCCGGTGAAATTCAGGCAGATATAAATATTACACCGCATATGTTCCGGCATTCCTTTGCTACTTACTTGATGGAAGAAGATGTAAATATCAGATATATACAAAAAATGCTGGGACATGCTTCGATTACCACAACGCAGATATATACATATGTAACGACTGAGAAGGAAAAAGAGATACTGCAGACAAGACATCCGAGAAATAAGATAAATATAGGAGAAAATTTCGATAATTTGGTATATTAAGATTGCTAAATATTGGGAAAGTTTGTATAATTAATATGGTAACGATAATTAGGAATTATCGGATAAAAATTAGAAAAACAGAGAACAAATTCATATTTTTTATACAGTATTTGGGTGAAAAAATGTCAGATTTCAAATTTGTATGTCGAGAAGAAGAACTTAATTTTGTGCAAGAAGCTTTATTAGAAAAGAAGTTTATTATATATTACTATTTTAATGATAGTGGTCTAACTCATTATTTAAAGAAATTGAATTCGATTTTAAACACCGATAATGAGATATGTTTCTATGTTGATTGTATTAAAAGCCAAAGTATTGCTATTCAAATTGCTACACAAATTATTTCTTGTTTCGATAAGAAAAAATTATCTCAATATACAAAAAGTAATGGTGAGGTAATCAAGAAAATTATAGAATCATTATCATCGTCTATAGATATTATACCATTCGTAAACGCTGGAGAACTTGTATCAAGTTTTGCAGATGCAATAAAAGACACTCTTGATACAGACATTGAACATTTATCAGATTATAAAATTGAAAAAGCAATTATTAGTATGCTTGGTCAAATAGAAAAAAAAGGAAAAATTAGAAAGGTATATATTTTAGTTGATGATGCAAGTTCTTTAAAACCAGAAGGGATAGAGTTTGTTGCTAAAATTATGGATTTTGATGTAGTGAGAACGTTGCTAACAATCCCTAATAATCATATTGACCCAGGAATGGAAAATCTATCTAAAATTTGTGCAAATGACTATAAGCCATATGAATTAGAAAAGATATTTAAGCGTCCAAATGATACTATGATAAAAGGATTATTTAGATGTTATGAACAAAACTATAATGATGATTATTTAAACATTTTTAATAGATATGAAAGAAATATCCATGTAATCATGTCATATATCCGGGGATTTCATATGGATTTCATGCAATTAGATAAGCCATCTATTTGTATATTAAAAATTTTATTGATTTTAGGAACACCTTTGGATATTGTGACTTTGAAAACAATATACATTCGAAATGCGCATTTACCAACAAATATAATCGAGGCTGATTTTAACGTTTTAATTAATAAAATGAGCATACAGGGCTTTATAGCACGTGACCAAAGAGATTGTATACATTTAAATAATAATATTGTAAGTGAAAAAGATATAAAAATTACTTTGATTGAACGACTGTCTATTTCAAGAGATATTATTGATACATTTGAAACATGTAAGATGCAATTGACAATTCCACAGTTAAAATTTGCAGTATCCAATTTAGATAAAGATTATAATAGACGTAAATCATATATTTTACTGCTATTAGATAAGCAAAAATCAATAGGACAGGTAGAACAACAGTATCTTGATATGTTATTCTATTTAGATAATAAATACGATTTAATAAAAATATGTTCTATGTATTACAATTTACAGGTGTATGATGTTCCCTTTTTACGACTTCAGCAGCACACAGAATTTCTAGAAGAAAGGGAATGTAAAGATTTACTTGCATTATTAAAAGAAAGATTACATAAAGACAACTATTGCGAAAAATTATGGGACTTGGTTAATAGTAGTATAAATCTAGATGAGAAGTGCTTATTGATGGCAGTTCTGTTTACAGCTTTATTTAACAATGGTGAAAATGAGAAATGCTTAGAAATATTACATGATACAAACAATAAATTTTATTATGAAAACTTTCGCCCATCTTGTTACTATCATTTTTTACTTAGAAATGTAAGTTATTACGTAGAAAACGTAGAAGAAGGCATACGAAATTACAGTTATTGTTTGTCAAAATTTAAAAATTGCGATCCAGTAAATTACAATCGAACTTTATCAAATTTTATTGGTTATTTAATGAAACATATAAAGAACAAACAAGCCAATCGAGTTTTAAACAATAAAATCGATGAGGTTAAATCTATTTTGGAATTTAATGACCAAAAATATTTGTATTTAAACATAAATTATGGAATTTATTTAATGTTAGAAACGAATGATGATCCAACACCATATTTTGATTCAATTTTATTTGATGCAGGAACAACAGAAACACCATATATATATGCAAAAATTAATCAAGCTCTTTATATTGCCCAGCATAATCCCATCGAGGCACTTAAATGCCTTGATGAGATATTTTATGCTTCGATTTGTGACTCAAATGTTGTACCAACAAAAATTTTTTATAAAATAAATAGGTTACTTGTTGATTATATGAATGACATAAATAATGTTGAATTCTTAGAAGAAATTAAATCAACACCTCTACGAGGCGATGAAAAATATACAAAATATCTATATTCATTTTATTCATATAGATTTAAAAATAAAATAAAATATAAAGATTTAGATTTCAAACAATGCTTCTTGCCAGGGTATATTTTTTATCATGGCTTTGATGCAGAAGTACTTATGTCAAGCTTAGCAAGACCTAATTTGAGAATATGATTAATTAATTCTTCATAAGATTTAAAATGACTATTAAGAAAGCTGTTCACAAAACCACCCTGTATTCCTAAATTCATTAGAACATTTACTTCTAAGAAGTATGGTGTAAGGCTTTCTTCTTCTAGCATAAAATCAATTCGAGCATAATCACAAGGTTGCATAGCCGAATAATACTTTTTAGCCATATACATAAGTTGCTTATTAATAGCAATATCTTGGCTCTCAAAACGTTCCATTCCAGAATCTGCAAATCGTTTTTGAGAATATGTCATGATATTTCCAGTTTTATGGGATACAGTATAGTGAGGTGGTGCAATTAATGGATTTCCGGAGATAGTATTTATCAAAGATACTCCGTAGCATATTCCCTTAATGTATTTTTCAACGATAACATCTATATTTTGTTGAGCATAGAGTTTTGATTTTGCTATTGCATCCTTCCAAGAATGGCAAAGGGAACTTTCGTCTATATTTATTGATGCACTACCGAAACGCGGTTTAACAAAATATGGACCAGGGAATGGAGCTATTTTACATAATGGATATTCTTTAGAGCAAACTACCCATGGAGCGGTTTTTAATCCCAAATGTTCTGCAAGTTGTTTAGACATACTTTTATCTTCAACAAGCGCACGAACATTTGGAGTTGCGCCTATGTATTTTATATTGTAATATTCACACAACGATTGAACAAAAATTTCACTATTTCTAAATCCTAATCTATTATAAACGGACCAGACTAATTGGTATTTATCGTGATTTTTTATGAGATAATCAACATCACTGGCTGTATCTATGTTATATTTTGATTTCTGCAATATATCAACAATTTTCCAATGGTAAGTCTCGGCATAAAACTTTTCCTCTGATGTTTTAGGTGGATTTAATACAATACCATTTGTGGGTGCAAATTGGGCTAAAAATAGAATATTTGTCATTTTTTCCTCCTTCGTGTTTTCCTTAAACATAACCTATATAGCAGTGAGTATTATTTTCTAATGTCAGCAATCCATTTCTACAATGTGATTCAAAAAAGTTCGTTAAACTCTCCATATATTTGCTATAATTTTCTTCACTTCTAGTTGGACAATATGATGCAGATTGATGCAATCCCAAAAAATTTTCTAAATTAAATATCAGCGGATTACTAAAAGATTTTGTAATATAATTTCCAGTAAAGAAATTTTTATAATCATCGGCTGATATAGCTCCACGCATTCCGCGTGATGAACCTGAAAAATCAGGGCAAAATTTCTTGCTTATTAAATCAATGGCTTGTACCCTTTCACTTTTTTCGTCACGACAATTCCAAATTAATATTACTTGTCCTTTGTCTTTTAATATCCGCTGACACTCTATTTTAAATGCAATTCTATTGAACCAATGAAACGACTGTGCTGCAGTAATATAATTTACGCAGTGTTCCTGTAGCGTTGTGGCTTCAGCAGTAGCATTTATAGACACAAAATTATCTCTATATGATAAGTTTAACTCGGCTATTTTACGCATATCATTGTTTGGTTCAACTGCATATACTAAATTGCAAATATCTAAAAGTTCTTTTGAAAGGATGCCGGTTCCTGAACCAATATCTGCAACTACAGTTGAAGCATTCATGCCAGCTTCAGAGCATAAATATGTAAAAAGCGCGTGTGGATATGAAGGGCGATACTTGTCATAGATATCAGCAATTCCATTAAATATGTTTTCATTCATATACTTTTCTCCTATTGTTGAAATATTAAGGAAAAGGAATAATCTTTATTAATAGCGCAATATAACACTTATCCGCATATTCTATGTTTCATCCGATAATTCCTAATTATCGTTACCATATTAAAATAAAATGAAAATTTTTTCGGCAGCCCCCTTTACCTAGCGGCGAATTAGGTGAAGGGGTTTTCTTTTGTCTAAAATATTCCCCTTTTACTGCACTTTGACAACTTCATATCTGTGCATCAGGCACACATCCGACCGGCCGGAGAGCCGGAAAGCACAAGTCAGGGTACGCCATGACGGATCAGTGTGAAAAGAACCGCACTATCCTGAGCGGGAACTACCTGTGGCTTTACTGCCCGTGGTGGGGCAGGATGCGATGATACCGGTCGGAGATAATGATACTTCCAGTGATGGCCCGCATAAGTGACGGGAAAATGCACACCCACGTTTGAGAAAGAATGTGGGCGGCTTTTATGATGCCTGCTTACTGGCAGGATGGCTGATGCACCTTTTTATAAAGCAGTAGAAATCATGGGCTGGATGGAAGCTCATTTTTGTTAGTAAAAAGCCAAACCGATACCTTCCAGCCTATTCCTGTGCTGCTTTATGGCACTAAGAAATTTTAGGAGGCGTAACGATGGCAAAGAGTGCAGAAGAATTATTAATTTATTTGATGAGATTTTACCGAAACATGGAATGAATCTGAGGGTAAAACAGAAAGAACTTTCTCTTGAAATGCTCCGGGCATTGCAGGAAAACAAACTGGCTTTATGTGAGGCGGAAGTGGGGACAGGAAAAACTCACGCATATATCCTTGCACTGACGGTACATAACATTTATTCAGATAAGAAGATTCCGGCAGTCATATCAACATCCACTATAGCCCTGCAGAAAGCATTGACAGAGGAATACATACCGCAGATATCCGGCATCCTTTTAGAGCACCATGTAATTGACAAACCATTATCTTTTGTGGTGCGGAAAGGAAAACGGCATTATGTCTGTGACTCCAGATTGAAGATATATGAGACATCCATAAAAAATTTGCAGAGAGAAGTGGATGCCAATCTGATACTGGAACTGGCAAGGCTTGGGGAGCAGGAATTTGACAGGATTGATTTGGATGATGCCGTGCTGACACCCTATGTAAAAGGCAGAATCAACGTGTTTTGCTGCAATAAGTCATGTCCTTATTCGCTTTTATGTAGATTTATGAATTTTAAGAAAATTCGGGATATGGGGCAATGGTGTTTGATGAGTCCCACAAGCTGATAGATGCCGCAAGACAGATGTATAGCACAGTCTGGGACGAGCAGGATGCGGAATTTATCGTGGGTTTGAGTGAAGTGAACAGAAGAACCACAGGCATGGATGAACTTACTGTATTGCGGAATATAACAGACAGATATTTGACAGACTGGCGGGAGATTTAGCAGGAAACCACACCAGAGAGGGAAGCAGGATTGAAATAGTGATAGGTTCCATGGAAAAAATTTACATAAGGCACATGGCAAAGGCTTTAGAGCAGCTTCCCTTATCCTATCAGGAAAACAGCGGACAGAAAATGCGGATGCAGGGCCTGAAAAAACGTTGTCAGGAGCTGACGGACAAGCTGACCGTATTTCTAAACAGCGGAAATGCAATCTGCTGGATGGAAAAGAGGGAGAACGGCAGGCTTGCCCTGTGTGCGGTTCCAATGGAACTGGAACAGGTTTTATTCCGTGACATCTGGAGCAGACCGATACCGGTTATTATTACGTCCGGCACAATGTCAGTCTGGGGGGATTTTGGGCACTTTAAGAGAATGACAGGGCTTTCCTTTGCAGCTTTATCAAGAATCATGGAAACCAGCAAGCCCTCACCCTTTGATTTTCAGAGTAACGGTCTGCTCTATATACCGGAGCGTATGCCGTTTCCGAATATCTGGGATGACAGTTACATACAGGCGGTCATGGCGGAAATATTGCAGATAGTGTCTGCCACTCATGGGCATACCCTGATCCTTTTTACATCCTATTGGCTCATGGAAAGGGTGTTCTATGGTCTGAAGGAGCAGCTTTCTGATTATCCGCTGTTTCTTATGGGCAGAGGCAGACTGGATGTAATAAGTAGCTTCCGCAGGAGCGGAAACGGAGTGCTGTTTGCCAGTGACAGTGCCGGAGAGGGAATTGACCTTGCAGGGGATATACTTTCCAGTCTAATTGTAGTAAAACTGCCGTTTCCCGTGCCGGATCCGGTCATGGAATACCAGAGAAACCTGTATGAGGACTTTGATTTATACCGCAGGGACACCATCATCCCGGAAATGCTGATTAAGCTAAGGCAGTGGTTCGGGCGCGGCATCCGCCGGGAAAAGGACACGGCGGTATTTTCCATCTTAGACAGCAGGGCATCCCTGCGTGGCAGATACCGGGCAGAAATTCTGAATACCCTGCCCACCATGCCGGTCACGGACAGGCTCATGGATGTGGCAGACTTTATCATAAGGAAGAAAGCAGACAGTTATTTTATGGATAAGGAAAATGCTATAGCATAGGACAATCCGGTAAAAGAATAGACTTAGATAGCAGCAAGATTATGCTGTCTGGAAAGGAGAGAAGCCTTGGAACTGACAAAGGAAAGACTTGAAGAAATGGCTGCCGTGGATATAAGGACGGTAGATATTTCCACTCTGACTGATTTGAGGGACATAGAGATTGATACATCCCTGCCTGTGGAGAAGAAGCTGGATGCGTTTGCAAGGCAGACGAACAATGTCTATGTCAATCGGATCGGTGATTATGTAGTTAAGGTCAGGTTCCAAAAAGACGGAGCCAGCATAGATGATAAAATGGTGGAATATCTGCAAAGGTTATCCGAAATTCATATTTGAAAAATTTATATTTGGATTGAAAAATCCTCTTATCTATGCTAACCTAATATCAGGACAAATCAGCGTAACTCCTGATTTTATGGAATGGAAAAGCCACCGGCTTCCCCCTAACAAAAAAGTCAGGAGTGATAACATGAAAGAACAATCTAAATTCTTTGCCGCCATGTATCTGCGTCTTTCCAGAGATGACAATGTGAAAGCGGAGCATGATGGCAACGCCATGATAAATGGTGTATCTAAAGCCGAAAGCAACAGCATAGGAAGTCAGAGGGAGTTGATCCGTTCCTTTTTAAATGAACAGGAGGATATGGAACTCTATGACATTTATGTAGATGATGGCTTTTCCGGCAGTAATTTCGACAGACCAGAATTTAACAGAATGATGAAAGATATTGAAGCGGGCAGGGTTAACTGCGTGGTTGTGAAAGACCTGTCCCGTTTTGGGCGCGATTACATTGAAGCCGGGAGGTATCTGGAAAAGATATTCCCGGTTCTTGGTGTGCGTTTCATTGCCTTAACTGATCATTACGACAGCATATCGGCAGACACCGGAGAACGCCAGATCGTGATTCCGGTCAAGAATTTTATCAATGATTCTTATTGCCGGGACATTTCCACCAAGGTAAAAAGCCAGCTTGCAGTGAAACGGAAAGCCGGGGAATGCTTATCACCTTTTGCCGTATATGGCTATCGCAAGTCTCCGGAGAATAAGAACAAGCTGGTGGTGGATGATTATGCGGCAGAGATTGTACGCAGGATATTCCGGTGGAAAATTGAGGGAATGGCGGTGTCTGCCATTGCAAAGAAGCTGAACGAGCTGCACATTCTTTCCCCGAAAGAATATAAAAAGTCTACGGGGCTTAACTACCGGGGCGGGTTTACCGGCGGCTCCGGTTCACAGTGGAGCAGTTCATCGGTAAAGCGTATCCTGACCAATGAAGTTTATCTGGGGCACCTGCTGCAAGGCAAGACAGAGAAAGTCAATTATAAGGTGAAAAAGAGTGTTGAGAAACCAAAGGAAGAATGGGTGCGTGCGGAAAATACCCATGAGCCTATTATTTCAGACAGTGATTTTGAAGCGGTACAGAATCTTCTTCAGACGGACGGACGGGTAAGCCCGGAAAGCAAAAGCTTAAGTCCATTCATGGGACTTCTGTTTTGCGGGGACTGCGGAGAACAGATGGTGCGGCGCAGAGTCCGGTATAAGGAATCCAATAAGGTGTACTATATCTGTTCCACAAAAAACCGGGGCGAGGGATGCAGCCGCCACAGCATAGAGGAAAATACTTTAAAGGAATTGGTGGGCATTGCGGTTCGCAGATATGCCAATGACTTTTTAGCGCAGAGTAAACTTTTTGAACAGGCGAAAGAAAAAGAGACAAATCTGGAAGCAGTTGCGGGATGCCAGAAGGAGCTTACGCGGCTGAAACAGGAGCAGGATAAGTATTACGGTCTCTGCGCAGGACTCTATGACGATCTAAGGCAGAATGTCGTAACAAAGGAAGAATTTGAACGTCTGCACAAGGAGTTTCAGCGCAAGGCACAAGAACTGGAGAAAGCACAGGAACAGCAACAGGACATGATACGGCGGATGCTGCAGAAAGGTGTAGTCAGTGCTTCAAGGCTGGCAAAATTTCAGGATTCCCTGAAGCTTGCTGAAATTGACCGGCATACTTTGACGAGTCTGGTAAAGCGGATTTATGTGTTCGAGGATAAAAGACTTGAGATAGAGTTTTATTTTCGGGATGAATACCGGATCATGCAGGAATATGTCACTGCACTTTCGGGGCAGGAAAGCGGCAGGGAAAGGAGTGCATGAGTATGGGAAGAACATCAAAGAGGCAGTCAGCGGGAAAAGGTTCGGACACACCCGCGAGTGCTGCTAAGAATCAAAAGAGCAGGCAGTATAAGGCTGGTATTTATGCCAGACTCTCCGCAGATATAGACAAAAAAGTTTGCAGGCAAACTTCAAAGAATGAATCAGTAGAGGTGCAGATAGAGATCGCCAGGAAATTCATTGAGGAATGGAACGGAGAACATACGGATAAAATCGAAGTTGTAGACTGTTATATCGACTTGGGAAAGACGGGAACCAATTTTAACCGGGGTGCGTTTCAGCGGCTGATGCAGGATGTCCGCATGGGAGACATTAACTGTGTGATCGTAAAAGACCTGTCCCGTTTTGGCAGAAATTATCTGGAAGCCGGAAATTATATAGAGAAGATTTTCCCGTTCCTTGGTGTGCGTTTCATAGCCGTGGCGGATGGCTTTGATACCGGGGCAGGCGGCAATGAAACGAAACAGATGGTATCGGAAATCAAGAATCTGGTAAATGATATGTATGCTAAGGATTTTTCCGTGAAAGCGAAAGCTTCTCTGGCACAGAGAAGAAAAGAAGGCTCCTATGTGGGCGGTCCTGCACCTTATGGGTATAAGGCAGTCTGGGAGGGCAAAGTACGCAGGCTGATACCGGATGAAAATACGGAGGAGATTGTCAGATACATTTTTCAGAAATTTATTGAGACGGAAAGCTATACGGCGGTTACGGATGACCTGAATATCCGTAAAATCAATCCACCGGCAGTGTATCATAAGACGGGAGAGGTCTACTGCCTGCCGGATGCAGTTTACAAGGGCTGGGATAAAGGCAGTGTGGAGCGAATTATTAAAAGTGACACTTACTCCGGCAGGCTGGTACAGGGAAAGACCAGCATTACTGCAAGGGATGAAAATAACCGCATTCATAAGCCGGAAAATGACTGGGTGGTAAAGGAAGAAGCCCATGAGCCGTTAATCACGCCAGAGATTATGAAGGAGGCGGCCAGAGTAAGGAGGAAACTGCGGGAGCAGACAAAGAGCCACGCTCATCCAACGAAAGGCTGCCCAATCGGAGAAAATATTTTTGACAAGGTGCTGTACTGCGGCGTATGCGGGCGGAAAATGACAAGACACAGCTATGTGAAGCACTATGCAGATGGCAGCAGGATGCGGATAGATGGATATTTCTGCTTAAACGGCGGGGCGACCAAGACGGATAGTTGTCCGTCCTCTAACCGTATCCCCCAAAATGTGCTGACGGATATTCTTTTTTCACTGTTAGAAAAAGAGTTTGATACCAGTCTGAAAAAAAAGAGAATATATCTGGATAAGGCAGGAGAAATCATCCGGCAGAAAAAGCAGGAGCTGGAGCGGAGCCTTCGATCCGTAACTTACGCAAAAGAAAGACTTGCAGAGGAAGAAAGTGATAAGTATATGGCATACCGCATGGGCAATCTTTCACAGAAAGACTATGTGGAGTATAAGATGTGCAAAGAAAATAGGCTGCGGGATTTGGAGAAGCAGGAGAAGAACTTCAGAGAGCAGGAAGTAAGCCTTGAGCGTGACGGAGAAACCTATCTGAAAGCAGTCCGTGCATTGATAAAACTAAAGAATGAACAGGTACTTACCAGGGAGCTTATTGAATCGCTGATAGATAAAATCTATGTGTATCCGGGGAAAAGGGTGGAAGTCTTATTTACATACAGTGATGCACTGGTGGAAAGGCAGGTGAAAAAATGACAGACAGCAGGAAGATTGCAATCTATCTCCGCCTTTCCATAGAGGATGATGCCCTGGACGGTAAAGCTTCCACAGAGCAGCGGGAAAGCAACAGTATTTCCAATCAGCGGAAAATGCTTTTAGATTATATCAGAAATGATGCTGAACTAATGGGACAGGAGGTTGCAGAATTTTGTGATGACGGTTTTTCCGGTACGAATATGGACAGACCGGGGCTGCAGGAGATGTTAAAACAGGTAAAGCAGAGTAAAATCAGTTGTATTCTGGTAAAGGATATGTCCCGGTTTGCAAGGGATTACATAGAACTGGGTGATTATCTCAACCAGATTTTCCCCTTTATGGGAGTGCGGTTCATTGCCGTAAATGACCATTATGACAGCAGGGAGCATGAAGGAAGTACCACCCCGCTGGATACTGCTTTCCAGACGCTTCTCTATGACCTTTACAGTAAGGATATATCGGTCAAAGTAAAAACATCATTTCAAAATAAATGTGCAAATGGGGAATATGTATTCGGACAGGTTCCTTTTGGCTATGCCAAGAGTGAGACTGAAAAAAATGCGGTGATTGTCAATGAAAAGGAGGCAGAAATCGTCCGTCATATCTTCTCATTGGCAGAAAAAGGAATGAGCAGTACGCAGATAGCAAAGGAGCTGATTGCCAAGCAGATGCCGACCGTTACACAGATGCGTCATCCTGAGAGGAAAATGGAAAGGGAGCATCATACATGGAGCAATACGGCAGTGAGGAGAATCCTGAATAATCGTTTCTATCTGGGCGAAATGGCTTACGGTAAATCAGTCCGCAAGTCTGTTGGAAGTAAAAACGGGATTGCTGTGCCAAAGGAGGAGTGGAAAGTAATTACGGATCATCACGAGCCGCTGGTAACGCCGGAGGTATTTGCACTTGCATCTGCTTACCGCCCGGAACAGTCCACGAAAAGGAAACGGGAAAAACACCCACTGACAGGGAAAATATATTGTGGCGGGTGTGGATATGCGATCAACTATAAACCGCAGAGAAACAATGGTAAGATGCCAAATCATTTCTGGTGCAGGAAACATTCCCTGCTGCAGATACCGGACTGCTGTACTTATTTTAGGGCAGACATTCTGGAAGAGATTGTGTTGACGGAATTGTACCGGGAGTTGATGCGCCGTGGAGATTTGATAAAACAGCGTGAGAGTCTTGAACAATTTCAGAAAGAAGAATGGAACAGGCTGAATAAAGAGCTGGGTAATTATCGGACGCAGTATCGGAGTTTGCAGACAGAGAAAGATACATTGTACGAAAACTATGCTGTAAAGCAGATAGAAGCCGGAGAATACCGCAGCAGGGCGGATGGAATTGCTTTACAGATGCAGGAACTGTCACGTAAAATAGAAGAAACAGAGCTTGCATTTGGCAGGCTTACGGAGGAATACAATCAACCGAAACAGGATATGAAAGAGATTATCCGGTTTTCTCAGATGGAAAAGCTGACGCAGGAAGCGGTGGATGTATTCATTAAAAAGGTTATCATATACAGGGATAAGAGAGTAGAGATTGAATGGAATTATGCTTTTGGGGAGGAGTAAACCTCCCCAAAGCAACTTGACACTAATTTACCACCAATTCACTCTGACTTGACACTAACTTACCATAACCCCAACGAAGTTATGCGGCTTTCAGCTATTTTGACTCAAAAAAGTTGTTGACATTAACTTGACATAAGAGGGCTGGGGTGCACTCTGCGTAGCACAGAGTCTGCCGGGGTGACACAGGAGGTTTTGGGAAGGGAGACCAGTATGAATATAACATTTATTTTACTGGGGATAATCGGGGTAGTGTATGGGACACTGTTAGTTGGAATCGAATTTCGGAAATGGCGTGCGCGCATCCATTGCAGGGTGCCTGTGGATGCGGTATTTGAGAAAACAGTGACAAAGAAAATGGGCGATCGTGTCAGAACGTATGCGCTGTTTTCCTATCATTATCAGGAGAAAAAATTCCGCCAGTGCACGATGGAGAGGATTACGCGGAAAGAAAAAAAATCGCTGGAAAAAGGAAAAATTTATACGATCCGGATTAATGAGGAGAATCCAAAAAAACTGTGTTATCTGCGGAAAAATTTTCAGATGGAAGATCTGCTGACCTTTATTTTAGGCATGGCGTTCTGGCTGAGTGGTATTTTTTATCTGATCGGTGAATTTGTTTTTTTTAAATAAGTTGCCGAAACCGGATTTTTGTTTATAATAGAGATAAGGGCACTTTGACGTGCTACCGTGTGATAGTAACGGGATATAAAATAACAGATCTGTCTGAGGGACGTGAGGTTTGTTATGATAAAAATATCGAAGCAGCACGAGAAAAATGAAATGAGGAAAATACAGATGACAGAAAAACAGGAATTCTGGGATATTTACAATGAAAAAAAAGAGCGCACCGGCAGAACGATGAAACGGAATGACTGGTGTTTAAAGGATGGCGAATATCATCTGACCGTACTTGGCGTGATAAAAAGAACGGATGGACGTTTCCTGATCACCAAACGTGTTATGACAAAAGCGTGGGCACCGGGCTGCTGGGAGGTTTCCGGCGGTGCTGCGATGGCGGGAGAGGATTCTAAGACTGCAGTACTCCGTGAGATCAGGGAGGAGACCGGACTGGATGTTGCTGCGTGGGATGGCGGATATCTGTTTACCTACCGTAGAGATAATCCGGGAGAAGGGGATAACTATTTTGTGGATGTGTATCGTTTTTCTGCTGATTTTGACGAGTCAGATATCAAACTCCAGGAGGAAGAAACAGATGGATATCTGTTTGCTTCCGCTGAGGAGATCAAAAAACTTGGGGAGGAAGGAAAATTCCTTCATTATGACAGCATCAGACAGGCGTTTGTTTAGTCGATAATGTGGTGGTTTAACCATTTCCTTCCGTGGAAGCGTACCGAAAATACGATGGCGCGGAGCGTCCAGTCGGCAAACATACCGATCCAGACTGCAATCGGGCCAAATCCCCAAACACGGCAGAGATAGACACAAAGGCTCACACGGCAGAGCCACATGGTGCAGCAGGAGGTGATCATGGAGAATTTGACATCTCCGGCTGCACGCATGCCGTATGCCGGGATAAAAGATAATACCCAGGAGATCGGTTTGGTAATCGTGATAAAGATGACCATTTTAAAACACAGGTCAGCACTTTCCGCTTCCATGCCGCCTAACAGGGTGATTGGTTTTGTCAGGGCAAGCACAGTAAGACAGCTGATCACGATCGCTGCCTCGGCGAGCCAGGAAAGTTTTTTGATGTAATAAATGACCTCGTCTTTTCTGCCGGCACCGAGACACTGTCCAACCACAGTCATCAGTCCAATGCCGACACCGATTGCGGCGACACCGTTTAGATTTTCGAGGATATTTGTCATTGCCTGTGCAGCGATGGCGACGGTTCCAAGTGTGGAGACCGTAGACTGGATCGCGAGTTTACCGAACTGGAACATACTGTTTTCGATCCCGGACGGGATGCCGATGAACAGTATTTTTTTGATGAGTGAAAAATCAGGACGGATTGCGGCATAATTTTTAATAAAGATCGGTTCCTCTTCACTGCGCAGCTTGTAGATCACGACAACAGCGCAGAAGATGCGGGATACGAGGGTTGAAATTGCGGCACCCTCCACGCCCATCCCGAAAACAAAAATCAAAATAGCATTTCCACCGATGTTTAAGAAATTGGAAATGATGGAAATGATCATTGGTTCCCTGCTGTTATTCTGGGCGCGCATGATCGAGGCCCCGGCATCATACAGTCCGATAAAAGGAAAGGATAACAGGGTAAATAGAAAATAAATTTGAGAATTTGTCATGACATCTGTCTCCACGGCACCGAAAATGACGTGAAGCAGCGGACCACGGAATAAAAGGCAGATGGCAGACAATGTCACGGATAAAACGGTCATGACAAAAAGCACCTGTCTGGCTGATTCATTGGCAGCTTTTTTGTTGCTGCTCCCAAGATACTGGGAACACAGGATCGCACCTCCTGCAGCGAGTGCGGAGAGTGCCTGAATGACTAAAATATTGATGGAATCCACGAGGGATACTGCAGAAATGGCGGCAGAGCCGACGTTGCTGACCATCATTGTGTCGGCAGTTCCCATCAGGGAGGAAAGCAGCTGCTCAACGATGATCGGAACCAATAGTTTCCGCAGATCCTGATTGCTGTATAAATGTGCATCAGATGTACTCGTTTTCGTAAAGATCTTATTTTTCACACCAATCTCCATATCTATATGATTTTTTGAAAGACAAATTTCTTCCTTATATATTTTCCGAAGGTTATTCTAGCACCTTAGTCACGGTTTTTCCATAATAATAAAAAAATAATTCTTTGTTTTTTCATGGAAACAGTGTATAATCGATAAAGATTATCAATATCAACACGAAGGATAAAGAAAAATGACGCTAAAAGAATTAGAAATCGGAAAAAGTGCTGTGATTAAAGTAGTCGGGGGAGAAGGGGCATTAAGACAGCATTTTTTAGATATGGGAGTAATACCGGGGGCAGAGGTAACCGTTATTAAATTTGCACCGATGGGAGATCCGATGGAACTGCAGATTCATGGATATGAGCTGACACTGCGGCTTTCGGATGCGGAGCAGATTGAAATTGAACTGATCAGTGAGCGTTCGCGCAGACATGAAGGTGCAAAAAACATCAATCAGTCCGTGCATCCGGGACTCGGAGAAGAGGGGAAATACCATGTGAAGGGAGACGGAAAGCCGCTGCCGGAGCAGGAAAAGCTGACCTATGCACTTGTCGGTAACCAGAATTGTGGAAAAACTACATTGTTTAATCAGTTAACCGGTTCAAACCAGCATATCGGAAATTTTCCGGGAGTGACAGTTGACCGAAAGGACGGGGCGATAAAAGGGCATCCGAATACCTCGGTGACAGATCTTCCGGGTATTTATTCGATGTCGCCATATAGCAGTGAGGAGATCGTTTCGAGGAATTTTGTACTTGAAGATAAGCCGAAAGCGATGATCAATATTATCGATGCAACCAACATCGAGCGCAATCTGTACCTGACGATGCAGCTTTTGGAGATGGATATTCCGATGGTCATTGCATTAAATATGATGGATGAGATGACCGGAAACTCTGGTTCTGTGGATGTCAATGGCATGGAGGCAATGCTTGGTGTGCCGGTTGTCCCGATCTCAGCGGCAAAAAATGAAGGTGTGGATGAGCTGGTACGTCATGCGCTTCACATTGCAAAATATCAGGAACGTCCGGGAAGGCAGGATTTTTGTGATGAGAGTGACTTTGGAGGAGCCGTGCACCGCTGTATCCATGCAGTTTCGCATCTGATCGAGGACCATGCGAAAGAAGCGCAGATACCGATCCGTTTTGCAGCTTCGAAAATCATTGAAGGGGATCATCTGATCTTAGAAAAACTGCATCTGGATGAAAATGAAAAAGAGGCGATCGAACATCTGATCGTTCAGATGGAAAAAGAGCGTGGACTTGACCGGAGTGCAGCGATCGCAGATATGCGTTTTACCTTTATTGAAAAAGTCTGTGAAAAGACAGTAGTAAAACCCAAAGAGAGCAGGGAAAGGATACGAAGCGAGAAAATTGACCGTATCCTGACCGGAAAATATACGGCAATCCCTTGTTTTATCGGTATCATGCTGATCGTGTTTTATCTTACGTTTCATGTAATAGGAGCGGGACTACAGAATCTTTTACAGATGGGGATTGATGCGCTGACAGCAGCAGTGGATCAGCTCCTTTCTGCTGCAGGTGTCAATGAAGTGTTGCATGACCTTATAATTGATGGTATTTTTACAGGAGTTGGAAGCATTTTAAGTTTTCTTCCGATCGTTGTGACGCTGTTTTTCTTCCTGTCTCTGATGGAGGACAGTGGATATATTGCCCGTGTTGCATTTTTTATGGATAAGTTATTACGAAAGATCGGACTCTCTGGAAGAAGTATCGTTCCGATGCTGATCGGTTTTGGCTGTACGGTTCCGGCAGTAATGGCAACTCGTACACTGCCAAGTGAGCGTGACCGTAAAATGACGATCTTACTGACACCGTTTATGAGCTGTTCGGCAAAACTGCCGATCTATGCGTTTTTCGTCAGTGCATTTTTCCCGGAGTATGGAGCACTTGTGATGTGTGCACTGTATTTAGGCGGAATTGTGATCGGTATTTTGGTGGCACTGCTTTACCGCAAGACACTGTTTCGCGGGGATGCGGTTCCGTTTGTCATGGAACTGCCGAATTACCGTCTGCCGGGGTTAAAAAATGTCATGCAGCTTTTATGGGAAAAAGCAAAAGACTTTTTACAGAAAGCGTTTACGGTTATTTTCCTTGCAACGATCTGTATCTGGTTTTTGCAGAAATTTGATATTCATTTTAATATTGTAAATGATTCAAAGGACAGCATGCTTGCGCTGATATCGAACGGCCTTGTACCGCTGTTTGCCCCGTTGGGACTGGGGGACTGGCGTATCTGTACATCCCTGATCAGTGGTGTGATGGCAAAGGAGAGTGTGATCTCAACGCTTGAGATTTTATTTGGAGGTAATGTGCAGGCAGCGCTATCTGATGCGGCAGCAGCATCACTTCTGGTATTCAGTCTGCTTTATACACCGTGTGTTGCGGCACTTGCGTCAATCCGCCGTGAACTTGGAAGAAAATGGGTGGCAGGTGTGATCGTATGGCAGTGCCTTGTCGCCTGGGTGGCAGCATTTCTCGTGCACGGGCTTGCTCTGCTTTTCTAAGAAAGTGGATTGCAGTCTGTGTGAGACTGTATTAATATATGGTATAGAAAAGGCGAGAATGAGGCAGTAGTGTGTAAATGTCTCAGAAAAGAGGAGTTGTATGACGGAGAAAAAATTTGTGGCACTGACCTTTGATGACGGACCGACACCGGGAATTACGGATCAGGTATTGGATGTGCTTAAGGAAAACGATATCGTGGCAAGTTTTTTTCTGATTGGACAGAAAATTACAGAGCAGTCGGAGTACCTGATCCGGCGTGCATATGATATGGGGTGTTCAATCGAAAATCACTCCAAAACGCATCCGGGGATGCCGGAACTTAATGACCGGGAGATTTTGGACGAGGTCAGCTATACGACGGAACAGATCGTGCGTATCACGGGAGAAAAACCGGAGTTCTTCCGGCCTCCGTATATCAGTTATAACCAGAAAATGTATGATCTGATTGATCTTACTTTTATCTGCGGATATGGCTGTGAGGACTGGGAGCCTTCTGTGACAGCGAAAGAGCGGGCAGACAGGATCCTTCGGGATGCGAAGCCCGGATTTATTATCTTACTGCATGATATGGAAGGCAATACGCAGACAGTTGAGGCAATAAAGACGATCATTCCTGCTTTAAAAGAACAGGGCTATGAATTTGTCACAGTCAGGGATCTGTTTCGAAAGAGCGGCATTGTTCCACAGAGAAATGTGATCTATATGGGTGCGGATGAAGTGAGAAATAATTATGAATAAAATATTTATAAACTATTAGCACTCTCTATTGACGAGTGCTAAAACAAGTGCTATAGTATGATTGCAATAAAAATAAAAACTAAAATCCCAAACAGGAAAGCGAAGCACATCGCCATGGGAGAGATAGATTACCGGGATGACCGGGGAAAACAGAGAGGCGATGCGTGATGTCTCTCTGTTTTTGTTTTGATTGGAGGTAGTGCGATCATGAAAAGAGATTATTATGAGGTACTTGGAATTGATAAAAATGCGGATGCGTCCGCGATAAAGAAAGCATATCGGAAACTTGCAAAAAAATATCATCCGGATACAAATAAAGACGATCCGAACGCAGAACAGAAGTTTAAGGAAGTCACGGAAGCATATTCTGTGTTAAATGATCCGGAGAAAAAGAAACTTTACGATCAGTACGGAATGGCTGCATTTGAGGAAGGATTCTCGGAGGAGCAGGCAAGGCATGCTGCAAATGGAGGAGGATTTTCCGGGTTTCATTTTGAAAACGGCGAGGCGGGTGATTTCTGGGACGATATGTTTGGCCAGTTTTTTGGAGGAAACAGCAGGGGTAATGCATCGGGGCATGGCTTTGGCGGAGACAGGTTTTACCAGGAATTTACCGGAGGAAACAGCGGCAGCCACTTTCGCGGAGGGCGCGATGTGGAAGCGGAGGTGACGGTGGATTTTGATGAGGCAGCACTTGGCTGTGAGAAGGTCATAAGATTAAGTGGCAGTGACGGAAAAATCCAGTCATTTAAAGTGCGCATACCGGCGGGCATGGATGATGGGGAACAGTTAAGGCTGAAAGGCAAAGGTCATACCGGTGCTGACGGTACCACCGGCGATCTGTTCTTAAAGATAAAGATCCGTCCAAAGAATGGCTGCGAGCGGAAAGGACTTGATGTTTATACGACCGTTACGATCCCGTATGTGACAGCAGCACTTGGCGGAAAAGCAAGAATCCATACACTCTACGGGGATGTGGACTGCAATATCAAGGGCGGAACGCAGGATGGAAGCAAGATCAGGCTGCGCGGAAAAGGGATCGTTTCCAGAAAGAATCCGTCCATACACGGAGACCAGTATGTGAAAGTACAGATCCAGGTTCCGAAATACTTAAGCCCGGAGGCAAAGAAAAAATTACAGGAATACAGCATGATGTGTTAAAGAAAACAGCTGTTAGTCCGACATATGGTTTGACAAAAATGCCGCACGGTTTACCAGACTGTGCGGTTATTTTTGTGTCTTTATATTATTCCTGCCGAATATGTATCCGGCAGTTTTCCTTAAAAGTATAAAGATGGACAACAGTGCCGTGACCGCCTGACTGACAAGGATTCCCCAAAGATAGCTTCTGATTCCCCAGACCGGGACAGCGAGCAGGACAAACAGGATCCGGATCGTGCAGGAGACCAGGTTTAATTCAAAGGTGATGCCGGGATGACCAAGCCCATGCAGGATACTGCTTAAGGTAGAACTGAGATACAGAAACGGACAGAGCCAGCCGAGCGTTGCGATAAAGGTCCCGGCAAGCGCATTGTTAAATAAAAAATTGCCGAGAAAATTTCCGGTGACAAGAAATCCCGCGGTCGAGAGAAAGCCAAGTAAAAGGCAGGACTCGATCGTTTTTTTTATGGTGTAGAGGATCTTATCTCTTTTCCCGGCGGCCTGTGCCTCTGATATCGTCGGGAGCAGAAGAACAGACACGGAGTTTGTGATCACGGACGGAAACATGATGACAGACATTGCCATTCCGGTGAGAATCCCATAAACACTGAGTGCTTCCGACTGGGTATAGCCGAAAGCTAACAGGCGGTTTGGCAGCATGACATTTTCAAACCCTGCAAATAAATTTAGAACGATCCTGTTTGAGGTTAAGGGAACTGCCATGGAGAGCAGATTTTTGGTGCAGGTATAGAGATTTTTCCTGCTTTTGCCGGGGGTGTGCCGGTTTCCATCGGAGATCCGGAAAACACTGACCGATACCAGTGTGCTCGCCGTCTCGCCGCAGACGATTCCCCAGACGACCATGGAAAGCGTTAAAGATTTTCCTTCGCTGACGGCGATCTGGTACATCAGATAAACGCTTCCAACGCGGGCGAACTGTTCGGTCAACTGGCAGAGTGAAGGGACAGCCGTTTTTTTCAGACCATAATAATAACCGTTGATACAGGCATGGATACAGCATGGGATAAAGGAAAAGGAGAGCACAGCAAGGAGCGGCGTGCACCGCTTATCACCAAGCCAGGAAACAGCAATAAAATCCGCATAATGATAGAGAAAAAGGCTGCAGAGTGTGGAAAGGCATAAGGAGATAAAAAGCCCGATCGAAAGATAGGTTTTGGCACCGGCATCATTTTTTCTTCCAACTTCCATGGAAACGAATTTGGATATGGAGGTCTGGATCCCTGCAGCGGTAAATGCAAAACAGATGGCGGTTACAGGAGCGATGAGCTGATAAATGCCGAGACCTTCTGCACCAATGGTACGCGATAAGAATATCCTATAGAAGAAACCTATGATGCGGGTGAGGATTCCGGCGAGGGTGAGAAAGAGGGTTCCGGTTAAAAGTGTACTTTTGGTGGAATATATTTTTTTCAATAGAAACCTCCAAAGTCTGCCGGAAAATCCGGACTTAGTTCATTTTAATATATGAAGGAAGTGGAGAGAAAATGAGTTCGATTGAAAATAAAGGAAAGGTAATTTATTTAGATAATGCCGCGACAACAAAGATGTCAGAGGAAGTAAAAGAGGCGATGGATCCGTATCTGGAAGAAAAATTTGGAAACGCATCCACAATGTATGGATATGGGGAAACATCAAGACAGGCGTTAGAAAAGGCAAGGAAAACAATTGCCGGTACACTGGAGACAAAACCGTCAGAAATTTTTTTTACATCCGGTGGTTCGGAGTCGGACAACTGGGCAGTAAAATGTATTGCAGGAGAGTATAAGCACAAGGGAAAACACATCATTACAAGCAAAATAGAACATCATGCAATCTTAAATTCCTGTAAATATTTAGAGGAACTAGGATATGAAGTGACCTATCTGGACGTGGATGAATATGGAATGGTATCACCGGAAGCAGTATATCATGCAATCCGGGAGGATACGACACTGATTACGATCATGTTTGGAAATAATGAGGTGGGGACGATCGAACCGGTTTTTTCTATCGGCAAAATCGCGCGGGAAAAGGATGTACTGTTTCACACGGATGCCGTGCAGGCATATGCGCAGGTGCCAATCTCAGTGCGTCATTATCCGGTGGATCTTTTGAGTGCGAGTGCCCATAAATTTCACGGGCCAAAAGGTGTTGGGTTTTTATATATCAGGGAAGGCGTGCAGATCCCATCCTTTATCCACGGTGGTTCACAGGAAAAAGGAAAACGTGCCGGAACGGAGAATATTGCCGGGATCGTCGGGATGGGGAAGGCGGCGGAGCTTGCTGCAAAAGGTATGCGGGCCGGAATGTACCGGGAGACGATGCTGCGCAATTATCTGATCGAAAAGATCGTGCATGAGATTCCGGATGTCCGTGTCAACGGTCACAGGACGAAAAGACTTCCCGGAAATGTATCTGTCAGTTTCAAGGGAGTGGACGGGGCATCTTTGCTGATCCTTTTAGATGAGGATGGGATCTGTGCCTCCGGGGGTTCTGCATGTAATACAGGTGAAAGCAGGATTTCTTATGTGATAAAAGAACTTGGGGTGCCGGAGGATTATGCAGCAGGAACGGTCCGGATGACACTCAGCAGAGATACGGGTCGGTCGGATATCGATGCGGCGGTAGAGTCCTTGAAACGCAATATCGATAGACTGAGAGACTAAAAAATAAGACTTTTCACATGTACGAATGGAGATTAAAATGAAAATGTAAAAAAACGGACAGAAAAGAGCTGTGTATGTTACAATAGAACAAACAAAAGAGGATGGAGAGCAGAATGAGACCGGAATATATTTTTATGGATTTAGATGGAACGATTTCAGATCCGAAAGAGGGAATCACAAAGGCGGTGGCACATGCACTTTCATATTATGGCATCCGGGTTGAAAATCTGGATACGTTAGAGAAGTTTATTGGACCGCCGCTTTTGGATTCGTTTCGGGATTTTTACGGATTTTCAGAGGAATGCAGCAGGGAGGCGATTGAAAAATACAGGGAATATTTCGGCAGCCAGGGGCTTTTTGAAAATGTTTTGTACGACGGAATGAAAGAATTGCTTGCAGCAGTTGTTTCACACGGAAAAAAGATCGCGATTGCCACATCGAAGCCGGAAGTATATACCGTGCAGATTTTGAAATATTTTGGAATAGAACATTATTTCCAGTTTGTTGCAGGAAGTACGTTAGATGGCGGCCGGAGTAAAAAAGGAGATGTGATACGTTATGCTTTAGATTCCCTGAAAATCACAGCTGATCAGGCGGTGATGGTCGGAGACAGAAAACATGATGTGATCGGAGCAAAAGAAAATGGAATGTACGCAGTCGGTGTCCTTTATGGTTACGGAGACAGAAAGGAACTTGAAACTGCTGGGGCAGACTGTATTGTCACCGATGTGGAAGAACTGAAAAAAAAATTAATTGATTTATAGGAAAAATAACTATATAAGCAGCTAAAAAACATGGGAAAATAGTACTAAATGAAAGAAAAATGGTGAAAATGGCTTGATGGCAGCAGAGTACTGTGGTAAAGTAAAAAACGGTTATTACAAAACAAGGAGGAAAATCCTCTGCTCACGTAGAGTTCGCATTTTTCTTCGAAAAACAAGGAGGATGGGTTATGAAAACCAGTAAAACAATTTTTCACAGAGCCTTGAGCATGCTGTTGACAGCAGCTATGGTAGTTACTTTGTTTACGGTAGCAGCTCCGGCAGAGACACAGGCAGCAGGACTTTCATTTAAAGGAAGCGGAAAGTCTACGGTTAAAATTGCAGATAAACAGTGCTATACAAGTGATGGAAACGATTTTAAGACACACTGGATTAAATTTAAAGCAGCACAGGACGGCACAATTACATTGAAATTTGACTGTGCATCATCTTTTAGTTATTATTCTGCAGGCAGGGTTACTTTTTGCAATAGCAAAAAGAGTATAATTGGGCAAAAAGATGAATTTTGGACAAATAATGTGTCTGAGAAAAAATACTACACAACAACTTATGGCGTAAAAAAGAAACAGACATACTATTTTAAAGTGCAGTGTAATGCAGGTACGAAAATTACTGCAACAACAAAGAAGCTTACAAAGACCAAAGCAAATTCGAAATCTAAAGCGAAAAATCTGAAAAAGAAAACAAATGTTACAGGCGTAATTCCGGCAGGTAACAATAAAGTGGACTGGTATAAGATCAAGGTGACAAGCAAAGCAAAAGTAAGAATTATTTGCAGCGCCCAGACAAACGGAAGCAACCTTAAAAACGGAATCAGGGTAACATTCTGTAATACAAACGGTAAACGGTGGTCGAATGCCCAGACAAGTCTTACAAGATCTTATCCAAGTGATGAGTTATTTGCTTACATGGTAAACAGATATGATCAGTCCCTGACATATGGGGTTGAACCTGGTACATATTATATTAAAGTAGAACGCATGAGCAAGGCATCATCCGGTTCCTACACTATAAAATGGACCACATTCTAGGAAAAATTAAAAACAGCACTGCCAGATCTTATTCTGGTCAGTGCTATTTTTTAGTTATCGTTCTCGTCGTCAGAAGACATACTGTATACCTGACGTTTTCTTGCCATCTCATCATTTTCAAGATACTCATCGTAAGTAGAAACTTTATCGATGAATGTTCCGTCCGGCAGGAACTCGATGATCCTGTTTGCAGTTGTCTGAACGACCTGATGGTCACGGGAAGCAAAAAGCACAACACCAGGGAATTTGATCAGTCCGTTGTTTAATGCGGTGATAGATTCCATATCCAGATGGTCAGTCGGCTCATCTAAGATCAGGACGTTCGTAGCCATGATCATCATGCGGGAGAGCAGTACACGCACCTTCTCACCACCGGAGAGAACACGCATCTTTTTCGTTCCGTCTTCGCCTGCGAAAAGCATACGGCCAAGGAATCCACGTACATAAGTTGCATCTTTGATTTCGGAGTATTGTGTCAGCCAGTCAACGATCAGAAGATCGGTATCAAAGATCTCTGTGTTATCTTTCGGGAAATAGGACTGGCTTGTGGTAACACCCCATTTGTAAGAACCGGAATCCGGCTCCATTTCACCGGTCAGGATCTTAAAGAGTGTTGTTTTTGCAAGCTCGTTGCCGCCGACAAAGGCGATCTTGTCATCGTGTCCAACGATAAAAGATACATTATCAAGAACTTTAACACCATCGATGGTTTTTGTGATGCCTTCTACCGACAAAACCTCATTACCGATCTCACGGCTCGGACGGAAATCGATGTATGGATATTTACGGCTGGAAGGACGGATCTCATCTAACTGGATCTTCTCTAAAGCACGTTTTCTGGAAGTAGCCTGTTTGGATTTGGAAGCGTTTGCAGAGAAACGGGAGATAAAGTCCTGTAACTCTTTGATTTTTTCTTCTTTCTTCTTGTTGGCTTCTTTCATCTGTTTTACAAGAAGCTGGCTGGACTCATACCAGAAATCGTAGTTACCTGCATACAGCTGGATCTTGCCGTAATCAATATCTGCAATATTGGTGCAGACTTTGTTTAAGAAATAACGGTCATGGGATACCACGATGACTGTATTTTCGAAGTTGATCAAAAACTCCTCTAACCAGTTGATCGCATCGAGATCTAAGTGGTTGGTCGGCTCATCTAAAAGAAGGATATCCGGATTACCGAACAATGCCTGTGCGAGTAAGACCTTGACTTTTAAAGGACCAGGCATATCGCCCATCTGTGTATAATGTTCTTCGGTCGGAATACCAAGACCGTTGAGAAGTGTTGCAGCGTCAGATTCTGCATTCCATCCGTCCATATCGGCAAACTCTGCTTCAAGTTCACTCGCACGGATACCATCCTCATCCGTAAAGTCTTCTTTCATGTAAATGGCATCTTTTTCTTTCATGATGTCATAGAGGCGTTTGTTACCCATGATGACAGTATCGAGAACCGTATATTCATCATATTTGAAGTGATCCTGCTGCAGGAAAGAAAGACGCTGGCCGGGTGTGATCGTAACGTCACCTCCGGTTGGTTCTAACTGACCGGATAAAATTTTTAAAAAGGTGGACTTTCCGGCACCGTTTGCACCGATAAGACCGTAACAGTTTCCCTCAGTAAACTTAATATTGACGTCCTCGAACAGGGCTTTTTTGCCAATCCGAAGCGTAACGTTATTTGCACTGATCATAGTTGTTATTCTCCTGATTTGTTAATATTGATTGTGCGGATGCTGTTGCAAACCGCCATTATACCGTAATTGCACCAATTCGTATCATACTAGAAAAGTGGGGAGATTGCAACCGAAACTTCCTATTTTCATGGGAAAACACCAAGTTTTGGAAATTACATGGATTTTGGAAGAAGGATGATATATAATGAACGCAAGAGAGTCAACATGCCTGCATGATTGACGAACGGTGAATGGGATCATGTGCTGGTTCTGCGCATGATATAATGAACGCAAGAGAGTCAACATGCTTGAAAACAGGTTTTTACATACGCGAATGGAGAAAAAATGGAGAAGGAAAATAGAAAGGGACTGATCTATGAGTTTCCGATGGGGGTTGCAGTATTAAAAGGTGGACATTCATTGCAGATCGATATCGCAAATGCGGAGTTTATGAAGGCGATAGGACATGGGGAACAGGCGGAACCGGACAGGAACCGTGACTTTTACGACTGTGTTTATCTGCAGGATGCAGGTGCCTTTGAAGACATGATTGAAAAATGCCGGGAACAGAAAAGGGCGGAAGAGATCGAGGTAAGAATTATTTCAGGGCAGGGGCAGATCTGCTGGGTAAAATTCTGGTGCAGTATCTATTATTATAAGGATGCCGTGCCGTATTACCTTTTGATCTGTAAGAATACCAATGACAGGAAAGAACTGGAAGATGAGCTGCTTTTATTAAATGAACAGTATTCCATGTTAGAGGAAGTGACGGATGATGTACCTTTTGAGTACGATGTGAAAGGAAAAAGATTCCGGATTCCGCACAAATACCATATCAATGGACGTCTGCAAAAAGATGATCAGGATTATATGGAAATTGAAAAGTGGCTTGTTTTTATCCATAAAGATGAACAGACGTTATACCGGGAAGTGATTCAGAATGCATCCGAAAGGGAGATGTCAGGTTCATTTGACTACCGGATGAATACAGCCCTTGGAGGAGGAATACCACAATATTGCTGGTACCGGACTGTTTATCGGAGTATCCGTGGTACAAACGGAAAAATTTTAAAGATTATTGGAAGAAGTTATGATATCAGCTCAGACAGAAAGATACAGGAGCAGCTTTCCGAAGAGATGCGCAGAGATCCGCTGACGCATCTTTACAACAAAGTTGCGACCGGTGAGGAAGCGGAGAGAATACTGAAGGAGTATCCGGAAGGAACACATGTATTGTTTCTGATCGATATCGATAATTTTAAAAGTATTAACGATACGTTCGGACATACGGTGGGGGATACGGTGATTTCAGATATTGCATCGGCTTTGGAAGAACAGTTTCCGGATCATAAACTGGTGGGAAGAGTCGGCGGGGATGAATTTCTGGTACTGATGGATAATACGACTTTAAAACAGGCGGAACAAAAGGCAAAAGAACTCTGCAGACATGGAGAAAAGAAACTGGTCGGGGATGATGCGGTCATACATGTGACGATGAGTGTGGGACTTGCGGTGTCCGGGCAGGATGGAAATTGTTATACAGAGCTGTTCGATCAGGCAGACCGTGCAATGTACGCAATCAAGCGGAGTGGAAAAAGCAATTATGCATTTGCGGGGAAAAATAAGACGGTTCATACGAAACGCAATATTGATACCTGTGGGAAAGATGTGGATTATGAAAAAAAGCAGGGGATGGACAAAGAATTTTTAAATACGGCATTTTTGCTTTTATCTCATGCGAGAGATATGAATGGTTCCCTGAATGTGCTGCTTGAAAGAATCGGCAGGCGGTATCATCTGGATATGGTGGCAGTTTTTGAATATGATGAAAAAATTCCGCAGATGACGCTGACCAATTACTGGAGTACATTTGGACAGATTTATGAAAAAAATGTTATAAAGCCGATTCGTACCGAAGTTGTGGAAGCGGGCAGCGGAGATTTTGTCATACTGAATGATACGGATGAAACACACTATAAAAGATTGTCGTTTGAAAACTGGAATACAGGAGAAAACCGTATCACGCAGATTGCAGTAGCAAAATTTGAATATTCCGGCAGCAAGACAGGAGGATTGTATTTTGGTGTGCAAAACAGACAGAATTATTTTGAGAGTGCGGACAGAACAACGTTTTGTGAACTTGCCAGAGTAACATCCGTTTTTGTATCACTGCGCAATAAGTTAAGGGATGATCAGAAAGAAATCCGTCATCTGCAGGATCGTGACCAGCTTACCGGACTGTACAATTTAGAGGCGTTTAAATATAGACTGAAAAATATTTTAGCAGAAGCAAAACAGGGGCAGGAACACTATGCTCTCGTCCATATAGATATTGATAAGTTTTCATATGTAAATGAAAACTACGGACAACAGACCGGTGATGCCATCTTAAAAGATTTTGCTGGGTGTATACAGACAAATGAAAGAGTGCTTTTGGCATGCCGGATGTATTCTGACTATTTTATCCTCCTTTTAAAAGGAAAAGATCAGAGTGAAATAGAAAAACTCGTTGCATGGAGCACAGAACATTACGAGGAAAAATTAAAAAAACGTTATCCGTCCGGCACGCTGAGACTTTCGGTAGGAATTTGTCATATTGAAAATCTGAATGAAAAATTTGATACGATATTGGAGAGCGCAAATCTGGCGCGTAAACTGGTAAAAGAACAGGGTGGCTCCGGAATCTGTGTATATAAGGAAGAAATGCGAGCGAAACGCGATGATGCGATCCAGATTACAGGACGTTTTTATGGTGCCATGCAGCAAGGGGAACTTGAAGTTTATCTGCAGCCGAAATTTAATCTGGAAGAACGTAAAATATATGGGGCAGAAGCATTAGCAAGATGGCGTACAAAGACCGGTGAGATGATCATGCCGGGAAGATTTGTACCTCCGCTTGAGAACATCGGATATGTGGTGGATCTTGATTTTTACATTTATGAGCAGCTTCTGCGTGCGATGAAAAGATGGAAAAAGGCAGGAAAAGAACTGTTTACGATATCTACCAATTTTTCGAGACGCAACTTTGAAAGCGGTGGAAAAAATTTTGCCGGACGCTTAAAACGCATGGCGGATCATTATGGAATCGATCCGAAGTATATTGAGGTGGAAGTTACGGAGAGCGTTGTGGTAGAAAATGTAGATGAGTTAAAAAGGGTGCTTTCAGAACTTGAAAAATTCGGTTTCCGCATTGCGATCGATGATTTTGGAACAGGATACTCCTCGCTTGGCGTGCTGCTTGAGATACCGGCGGATGTGGTGAAAATCGATAAAAGTTTTACCGACCGCATTAATTTAAAAGAACAGCGGAATTTTGTTTCACAGATGGGAAACTTTATCCACTCTGCAAAAGAAGAAGTGATATTTGAAGGGATTGAAACGGAAGAGCAGCTTCAGTTTTTGCGTGGCTGTGGATTTTTGTACGGACAGGGATATTTATTTGACAGACCGATTCCACTGGAAGAATTTGAAAGAAAATATATGTGAGATTGCACTTGTTTTTGTACAGTCAAAGACCTTTTCTTTTGGTGAATTCTATGCTAAAATATGACTCAAGTCGATAAATTGTATCATTTTGTGCTTTTCACACAGGAGTATGGGGTGATGCAGTATCACATTTATTTTTTCAAAAATAAGGAGGAATAAGTAATGTCCAGAGCAAAACAGTCAATGGACGGTAATACAGCCGCAGCTCATGTAGCTTATGCGTTTACTGATGTTGCAGCTATTTACCCAATTACACCATCCAGCCCGATGGCAGATACCGTAGATCAGTGGTCTGCAGCAGGACAGGAGAACATTTTTGGTAATCAGGTAAAAGTCGTAGAGATGGAGTCTGAGGCAGGTGCTGCAGGTGCCGTTCACGGTTCTCTTGCTGCAGGTGCTTTAACAACTACATTTACAGCTTCACAGGGTCTTTTATTAATGATCCCGAATATGTACAAAATCGCAGGTGAGCAGCTTCCATGTGTATTCGATGTATCTGCACGTACAGTTGCTACACAGTCTTTAAATATTTTTGGTGATCACAGTGACGTATATGCCTGCCGTCAGACAGGTTTCGCTATGTTATGTGAGACCAACCCACAGGAAGTTATGGACTTAAGCCCGGTTGCACATCTTGCAACAATCGAAGGAAAAGTTCCATTCATCAACTTCTTCGATGGTTTCCGTACATCCCACGAGATCCAGAAGATCGAGAAATGGGATTACGCTGACTTAAAAGAAATGTGCAACATGGACGCAGTTGAAGCATTCCGTGCACATGCATTAAATCCGGAGCATCCGGCTATGCGTGGTTCTCATGAGAACGGAGACGTTTTCTTCCAGCATCGTGAGGCTTGTAACACAGCTTACAACGAGTTACCGGCAATCGTTGAAAAATACATGGCTAAGATCAACGAGAAATTAGGAACAAACTACGATTTATTCAACTACTACGGAGCAGAAGATGCTGACCGTGTTATCGTAGCTATGGGTTCTGTTAATGATGTAGCTGAAGAGGTAATTGATTACTTAACAGCTAAGGGCGAGAAAGTCGGTCTTATCAAAGTTCGTTTATATCGTCCATGGGTATCTGAGGCATTCTTAAAAGTTCTTCCTAAGACAGCTAAGAAAGTTGCTGTTCTTGACAGAACAAAAGAGCCAGGTGCACTCGGTGATCCGTTATACTTAGACGTAGCAACCACACTTCGTGAGGCAGGTCTTGATACAATCGTATTAACAGGCGGCCGTTACGGATTAGGTTCTAAAGATACACCACCTTCAAGCTTATTCGCAGTATACAAAGAGTTAGAGAAAGATGCTCCAAAGAGCAGATTTACTATCGGTATCGTTGATGATGTTACAAACTTAAGCTTACCGGAAGTAAAACCGGCTCCAATCACTGCAGCAGAAGGTACAGTTGAGTGTAAATTCTGGGGTCTCGGCGGAGATGGTACTGTAGGTGCTAACAAGAACTCTACCAAGATCATCGGTGACCACACAGATAAATACATCCAGGCATACTTCCAGTATGACTCCAAGAAAACTGGTGGTATCACAATTTCTCACTTAAGATTTGGTGACAAGCCAATCAGAAGCCCGTATTACATCAATCAGGCTGACTTCGTAGCATGCCACAACCCATCTTATGTAACAAAAGGATTCAAGATGGTACAGGATGTAAAACCAGGCGGAGTATTCATGATCAACTGCCAGTGGTCAGATGAAGAATTAGAGCATCATTTAAATGCTGCTGCTAAGAAATACATCGCTGACAACAACATTCAGTTATACACCATCAACGCTATCGATAAAGCTATCGAGATCGGTATGGGTAAACGTACAAACACAATCTTACAGTCCGCATTCTTCAAATTAGCAAACGTAATGCCAATCGAAGAGGCTGTAGATTTCATGAAACAGGCTGCTAAGAAATCCTATGGTAAGAAGGGTGATGCAGTCGTAGAGATGAACTACAAAGCAATCGACGCTGGTGTTGATGCAGTTCATAAAGTAGAGGTTCCGGCTTCCTGGTCTAACCCGGCGGCAGATCCGGCTCCTAAGAAATTAACAGGTCGTCCAGAGACAGTTAAGATGGTAGAAGATTTAATGAACCCGATCTCCTTAATGGATGGTGATTCATTACCAGTTTCTGCATTCATGGGCAACCCTGATGGACAGTTCGAGCATGGTGCAGCAGCATACGAGAAACGTGGTACAGCTGTAACAGTTCCTACATGGAATGCAGAGAAATGTATCCAGTGTAACCAGTGTGCATTTGTATGTTCTCATGCAACAATCCGTCCGTTCATGTTAAGTGAGGATGAAGTAAAAGCAGCTCCTTCCAATATCAAAGTTGCTGATACAAAACCAAAGGCAAGCGAGTACAAATACACAATGAGCGTATCTCCATTAGACTGTATGGGATGCGGCGAGTGTATCACAGTATGTCCGGTTGGTGCTATCGAGATGGTTCCACAGGAATCTCAGGCAGACGAGCAGCCAGTATTCGATTACTTAGTTGCTAACGTAAGCAAGAAACCTGGTATGCCGGCAGACAACACTGTAAAAGGTTCTCAGTTCAACCAGCCATTACTTGAGTTCTCAGGTTCTTGTGCAGGATGTGCAGAGACATCATACGCTCGTTTAATTACTCAGTTATTTGGTGAGCATATGTACATCTCCAACGCAACAGGATGTTCCTCTATCTGGGGTGGTCCGGCTGCTACATCACCATATACAGTAAACAAAGACAGCAAAAAAGGACCGGCCTGGGCTAACTCCTTATTCGAGGATAACGCTGAGCATGGTTTAGGTATGCAGATCGGTCAGGAAGTATTACGTGATCAGGCTATCGCAAGCGCTGAGAAATGTGCTGCTTCTGACAAAGCAAGCGCTGAGTTAAAGGCTGCATTTGATAAATTCGTTGAGACAAAGAACGATACAAAAGCAAATACACCTGCAACAGAAGCTCTTGTAGCAGAGTTAGAGAAAGCTGCAGCAGCTGGATGCCCAGATGCTAAGGCAGCACTTGATAAGAAAGATTACCTCGCTAAGAAGTCCGTATGGATCTTCGGTGGTGATGGATGGGCATATGATATCGGATTCGGTGGATTAGACCATGTTCTTGCTTCCGGACATAATGTAAACGTTATGGTATTCGATACTGAGATGTACTCCAATACAGGTGGTCAGGCTTCTAAAGCTTCCAACATCGGTGAAGTTTGTCAGTTCGCTGCTGCTGGTAAAGATATCGGCAAGAAGAGCCTTGCAGAGATCGCTATGAGCTATGGCTATGTATATGTAGCACAGATCGCTCTTGGTGCAAACATGGCTCAGGCTGTTAAAGTATTAGCTGAAGCAGAGGCTTACAACGGACCTTCTTTAATCATCGGTTATGCTCCATGTGAGTTACACGGTGTTAAAGGTGGAATGAACCACTGCCAGGATGAGATGAAGAAAGCAGTAGCTGCTGGTTACTGGAACTTATTCTCCTTCAATCCTGCACTCAAAGCAGAAGGAAAGAACCCATTCACACTGACATCTAAGCCAGGTGATGGTTCTTACCAGGATTTCCTGAACAACGAAACACGTTACAGCCGTCTGACAAGATCCTTCCCAGAGAGAGCACAGAAACTCTTTGCTGCATCTGAGGAAGCTGCAAAGGCTCGTTATGAGCACTTACAGAGACTGGTTGAGCTTTACAAATAAGCTGCAGATCTTGTCTGAATTGATGTAAATTTCCAAAGCCCGGAAAGGTATAAGCCTTTTCGGGCTTTTTGTAAGTCAGAAGCTGGTGATAAAATAAACTTTTGGTTACAGGATTATAACTGGAGCATGGAACAGATAGCAGGCGGTCCGATAGATAAGATATATCTGTGAAAATATGTCGAAAATTATATCATAATTGTATACAAAGTATATAATTAGCATAATACGAAATTGTGTATTGACAAAAACAGGGTAAAAACGTATAATAAAAATACATATAGAGGGTAGTTCACATGCAAATGTACTAAACCGAAAAAGTAAGACGCTTATGATTGCGTGTGCTTTTTCGGTTTTTTTGATTTTGAATGCAGATGTGGTGGAGTAATGTGACTTGTTGTTTAGAGGGGGGAAACAAATGCAGCAAATTAATGGAAAGATTGCATTCGGAGGAATTGCGATTGGAAAAATCAAAGAAGTTTTTAAAGAAAACAATGTGGTAAGACGTGTGAAAATTGATGACACACAGGCAGAAATTTCACGTTTTAGAGCAGCCAAAGATCAGGCAACAGAAGAATTAAAGGCACTTTATGACAAGGCAGTCAAAGAAGTTGGTGAAGCAAATGCAGCAATTTTTGAAGTACATCAGATGATGTTAGAGGATGAAGATTATCTGGATTCTATTTGTAATATCATAGCAGTGCAGTCTGTGAACGCAGAATTTGCTGTAGCGACGACGGGAGATAATTTTGCAAGGATGTTTGCGGATATGGATGACGATTATATGAAAGAACGTGCAGCAGATGTAAAAGATATTTCTGAACGTGTGATCCGTATTTTATCCCGGAAAGAAGAAACTGTGCATGCGGACGATGAAGAAAAATATATTATAGCAGCGGACGACCTTGCTCCAAGCGAGACAATTCAGTTAGAACGTGAGAGAGTGCTTGCATTTGTGACAAGACAAGGTTCTACCAATTCTCATACAGCCATTCTTGCCAGAACGATGAATATTCCGGCATTGGTATCAGCGGCAATTCCAAAAGGAGTGAATGGAAAGTATGCAATTATAGATGGATTTAAGGGTATTTTGATCCTTGATCCAGAGGAAGAAATATTAAAAGAATACGAGAAAAAACAGCAGAATGAGAAGAAACGTCAGGAATTATTACAGCAGTTAAAGGGAAAACCGACTGTTACAAAAGATGGAAAAGAGATCAAACTCTATGCTAATATTGGTGAGGTAAAAGATTTAGGAGCTGTTTTACAGAATGATGCAGCCGGAATCGGACTTTTCAGAAGTGAGTTTTTATATTTGCAGAGTGATCATTTCCCAACAGAGGAAGAACAGTTCCAGGCCTATAAAACGGTTGCAGAAGTGATGGCTGGAAAAAAGGTGATCATCCGCACATTAGATATCGGAGCAGACAAGAAGATAGATTATTTTGGGCTTGATCGTGAGGATAATCCGGCATTGGGATATCGTGCAGTAAGAATCTGCCTGAACCGGCCGGAAATTTTTAAAACACAGTTAAGAGCGTTGCTGCGTGCAAGCATGTTTGGCAATATTTCCATTATGGTTCCTATGATCGCATCTGTATGGGAAGTGAAAAAAGTAAAAGAAATCATGGAGGAAGTGAAAACGGAATTGTCAACAGAGGGATTGCCATATAAAGAAGTTGAATTTGGAGTTATGATCGAGACTCCTGCAGCAGTTATGATCGCAGATGATCTAGCAAAAGAGGTGGATTTCTTTAGTATTGGAACCAATGACCTGACACAGTATACGCTTGCTATTGACAGGCAGAATGCAAAACTTGACCGTTTCTATGATTCACATCATCCGGCAGTACTCAAAATGATCCAGATGGTTATTGACAGTGCCCATGAAGAAGGAATCTGGGCAGGAATTTGCGGAGAACTTGGAGCAGACCTGACTTTGACAGAAACATTTGTGAAAATGGGTATTGATGAATTATCGGTATCACCTGCAATGGTGCTGCCTGTAAGAAATAAAATAATAAATGCATAATCTAAGCATAGGAGGAAATTAAAATGAAATCATTCAGTTACACAGTAAAGGACGAGTTGGGTATTCATGCAAGACCGGCGGGAATGCTCGTAAAAGAGGTTAAAAATTTTAAAAGTAAAGTAACTCTCGAAAAAGACGGAAAAGTAATTGATGCAACCCGTCTGATGGCAGTTATGAGTATGGGAGTAAAAAAAGACCAGACTGTGACTATAACAGTGGAAGGTGCTGACGAAGATGCGGCATATGATGCATTAAAATCTTTCTTTGAAACAAATTTGTGAGATAATTAGTTATTGTGTACAGGTTTTTGAAAAAAGTATGGTGGATATTAACAAAAAAACAAAAATAATAAGAATAAAACTTGACATAATAAACAATGAATGCTACAATTTATTTAGATAGAAACAGAGCACATTGGATTGTTACTGGTAAGCAGGCAAAACCAAATTTTACATATCTGGCTTAGATTTTGTAAAATTTGGTTTTTTTAAATTTTTAGGGACAAAAACGGAGTGGAATATGGTTATCCAGAAAGTGATTAATAACAATGTAATATCAGCATATGATGTGAATCAGCAGGAAATTGTTATCATGGGTAAGGGAATCGGGTTTAAGGCGCATACGGGAGAACTGATTGATGAAAGCAAAATCGAGAAGGTTTTTCGTATTGAGAATGAGAATCTTTCCAGACAGTTTCAGGAACTTTTAGAAAATATTCCATTAGAGCACATGCAGCTTACCAGTGATATTATATCCTACGCAATAAAGAATCTGAATGTACAACTGAATCAGAATATATACATCACTTTGACAGATCATATTAATTTTGCAATCCAGAGACAGTCGCAGGGGATTCAATTGAAGAATGCATTACTTTGGGAGACTAAGAAGTTTTACCATCAGGAATATCTGATGGGAAAATATGCAGTTGATCTTTTGAATGAGAAGCTGGGTACAGAGTTTACGGAAGATGAAGCAGGATTTATAGCCCTGCATTTTGTGAATGCAGAATACAACACGACGATCAATGATACATTTGAAATGACGAATATGATTCAGAAGATTTTAGAACTGGTCAGGCTGGAAATGGGAATTGAGTTTGATGAGGAATCTCTGCATTATGAGAGATTTATCACTCATCTTAAGTTTTTGGTACAGCGCCTTTACCGGCATGAATTGTTGAAAGATGAGGAGATTGAATTTGCAAGGATGATGGAAAATAAGTATCCGAAGGAATATGAATGCAGTAAACATATTGCTGAATATATTGAAAAGGAATATGGCAGCGGAATTGCCAGCGAGGAAATCATGTTTCTGGCGATACATATAAAACGTGTGTGTATGGCAGGATAAACCTGACAATAATACAGCAGAAAAGAGGTGTGGAAATGTTTGATTTTTTTAAGAAAAAAGAAAAAGGGATTGAGATAGGTTCACCAGTAAAAGGAAAAACGGTTGCGATCAGTAATGTAAGTGATCCAACTTTTGGAGAGGAGATTTTAGGAAAAGGTGTTGCAATTATTCCTGCGGAAGGCAGGATATATGCACCGGCCGATGGTACGATTGAGATGTTATTTGATACGATGCATGCAGTAAGTATGACGACTTCAGAAGGTGTAGAACTGCTCATACACATAGGACTTGATACGGTTGCATTAAAGGGAGAACATTTTACTGCATATAAAGGCAATGGTGATTCTGTGAAAAAGGGAGAACTGTTGATAGAGGCTGATCTTGATGCAGTAAAAAAAGCCGGTTATGACGTGATCACGCCTGTGGTTGTGTGCAATACATCAGATTATCAGACAGTGGAAACAGTGACAGATCAGGAAGTAGAACCTGGCGACACAGTATTGATTCTAAATAAATAAAGCGCAATATACAGTTGTTAGTGTGAAAAATAAGATTTTTCACACGCAAGAATGGAGATTAAAATGTATTTTAGCCGTACTTATAACGGCATAAAATAAAATGAAAAGGGATAAAAAAAAGGAGGAGCTTTTATTATGATGAAGTATTTACAGAAATTGGGAAAAGCATTAATGCTTCCTGTAGCGTGTCTTCCAATCTGTGGTATCTTAATGGGTATTGGATATGCGCTATGTCCATCTACCATGCAGGGGGGGCGATGTTTCCGGTATCGTTCAGATGATCGGTTTCTTCCTTGTAAAAGCAGGAGGAGCTTTGATCGATAACATGGCAATTCTTTTTGTTATCGGTGTCGGCGTTGGTATGGCAGATGATAATGATGGTACAGCAGCTCTTGCAGCTTTGGCATCATGGTTAATGATGACAAACCTTCTTTCTACAGGGGTTGTTACAACGTTAATGCCGGTAATTGCAGAGAATGAGACAAAAGTGCTTGCATTCAGTAAGATTGCAAACCCATTTATCGGTATCCTTGCCGGTATCATCGGTGCAACATGCTACAACAAATTCAAAGGTACAAAATTACCTGACTGGTTATCATTCTTCAGTGGTAAGCGTTGTGTAGCAATCGTTTCAGGTGTTGTTTCTATCATTGTATCCGCAATCTTATTATTCATCTGGCCTTTATTATTTGGAGCATTAGTTTCAATCGGTGAAGGAATTGTTGGATTTGGTCCTGTTGGTGCAGGTATTTATGCGTTCTTAAACAGATTGCTGATTCCAACCGGATTACATCATGCACTTAACAATGTATTCTGGTTCGATACAATCGGACTTGGGGATTTACAACATTTCTGGGCAGGCGAGACGTCTGCAGATGTAACATGGGATTTAGGTATGTATATGTCTGGATTCTTCCCATGTATGATGTTCGGTGTTCCGGGTGCAGCTCTTGCTATGATTCAGACGGCTAAGAGTAATAAGAAGAAAGTTGCAATCGGTCTGGTTGCCTCCGCAGCTGTCTGTGCATTTGTCTGTGGTGTTACAGAGCCATTTGAGTTTGGGTTCATGTTCCTTGCACCGGCACTTTATGTTGTATACGCATTATTATATGGTATCTTCACAGTGATCACGGTATTAGTTGGATTTAGAGCAGGTTTTAGTTTCTCTGCTGGAGCAACAGACCTTCTTTTCTCTGCAACCCTTCCGGCAGCGAAGAATACCTGGATGATCATTCCACTTGGTATTGCAGCATTTATTGTATTTTATGTTGTATTCCGTTTCGCTATCACAAAGTTTGATCTGAAAACTCCTGGTAGAGAGGACGATGATGTGGAAGCAGAGAAAAATGTCGACCTTGGGAGCAGTGATTATACAACTGTAGCGGCAGCAATTTTAGAAGGCGTTGGTGGTGCAGCAAATATTAAAAGTATTGATAACTGTATTACAAGACTTCGGCTTGAAGTAAAAGACAGTTCTTTAGTAGATGAGAAGAAAATCAAATCAGCAGGGGCTGCTGGTGTTATCAGACCAAGTAAAACAGCTGTTCAGGTTGTCATTGGAACAAAAGTCCAGTTCGTAGCTGATGAGTTCAAAAAATTATGTAGATAATCAAAAACATAATATTTGTGAAATGAAATCATATTTAAGAAAAAATAATCCCTTTTTTGACAGAGGCGGTTCCGGTTGGAATCGCTTCTTTGTCATCTATGCGATCCTTAATGAAAATATAAAGTTTCACAGTCCACATGTTTAACATAATGGAAAATAATTTATTGTTTACAAAGAAAAACGATAATGATAGAATAACGATAGTATACTGACCTGTTGGTATTTAATGGAATATCAACAGGTCAGTATACTGGGATGTAGTGCAGAAAAATCAGAAAGGGGGAAGAAGTGAACACAGATGGCTGGTTTATGGCAGATGGTATTCAGACAGCTTCAACCCCGGAAAAAGCGGATGGTGCCGCAGAATGTACGACTTTTGAACCGGAATAAGCCGGAAGAGAGTGGACAGATGCACACGCAGGAACAGGAAAGGACACAAAAGGACGTGGAAAATGAAGATTTACTGATCAATCAGATCGATGAGTTTCGCGAGAAAGCAAAACAGCTTCAGGTGCTTTTAGAGGCAAAGGAGAGCAAGGCAGCGGAACTGCAGTCACTTGTGGATGAGAGAGCCGGCAAAGCACAGGAGTTAGAACATATTTTAACAGAACGTCAGGAAGAGGCGGACAAGATCGTTACTGAGTTTGGAAGAAAGGTAGATGCGCTTGCGGATAAAGTGACGACGAAAATGGCTGAGATTGAGGCAGGTCTTAGCGGACAGGTGGCTGATATCCGAAAGACCAGTGAGGAACAGATTGCCTTAAATCGCAGGATGAATGAGGAACAGACAGCTTCTAACCGGAAATTAAATGAAGAACAGATCGCTGCGAACAAACAGTTCTTAGAGGAACAGGCGATTGCAAATAAGAAGCTCAGCGAGGGACAGATTGCGGAGGTCAAAGAACTGTTAGAGAATGCAACGTCACAGTTGGAGTCCATTAAGACGGATCTTTCTGAAAAAGTACACACGGAAAATGTCAAATGTTATCGCAACATACAGGATCTGTTCAATGAGTTTGATTCCAAGATCGAAAAAATGGACGAGATGGAGGGTGGTGTGGACTCTGTCAAAGGTTATGTGAAGCTGTTGTCCTGGTTTTCAATCTTAAATTTTGTAGTATTGATTATTTTTATTTTATACTCTATGGGAGTATTTCACTTTTAATGGTATACAACATGACGCCGGCATTGCCAGCGTCTGTTTCTTTCTTTTTTAAAATAAGAAAAGTGAATTTTGCAGCAATCAATATAATAGCTGCTATTTTTTAGGTAAAGAGAGGAATTTCATGAGCGCAGAAAAGAGAAAAGTTTGGGTTGTAGGGCACAAAAATCCTGATACGGATTCTATTTGTGCAGCTCTCTCTTATGCATATTTAAAAAATCAGACAGAAAACGATAAAACCTATGTGGCAAAACGTGCCGGAGCAGTAAATGCGGAGACACATTATGTGCTGGATTATTTTGGAGCACAGGAGCCGGAGTTAGTCACCTATGCGGGAACACAGATTAAGGATATCAATTTCAGAAGAACGGCAGGCGTAAGCAGCCAGATTTCCTTAAGACGTGCATGGGAGACCATGAAAAAATTAGAGGTTGTAACACTTCCGGTAACCAATCAGTTTGGAAAACTCGAAGGAATCATTGTTACGAAGGATATTGCAACGTCTTACATGGACGTTTTTGATAATCATGTGTTATCCCAGGCACGAACACAGTATAAAAATATTGCCGCAACATTAGATGGAACGATTATTGTAGGGAATGAACATGCCTATTTTGTAAGGGGAAAGGTAGTGGTAGCTACTTCAAATCCGGAATATATGGCAGACTATATTGAGGATGATGATATGGTAATCTTAGGTGACCGGGAAGAGGCGCAGAAGCAGGCAATCGAGTCAAATGCGAGCTGTCTGATCATCGGTGGAGGAATCGAAGTCGGCGAGGACGTGCGCACTTTGGCAGAAAAACATGACTGCATCATTATTACGACACCGTTTGATACTTTTTCTGTGGCACGTCTTATTAATCAGAGTATGCCGATCAAACAGTTTATGACACAGAAAAATATCATCACATTCGGAATTGAAGACTATGTCGATGAAGTGCGGGAGACGATGTCAAAAATCAGACACCGTGATTTCCCAATCTTAAATGAAAACGGTAATTATGCCGGAATGGTTTCACGCCGTAATTTGATGAATATGCAGAAAAAACAGGTGATACTTGTTGATCATAATGAGAAGGCGCAGGCGGTAGACGGGATTGACGAGGCTGAGATCTTAGAGATCATTGATCACCATCGTCTCGGCAGTCTTGAGACAGTTTCACCGGTATATTTTAGAAACCAGCCGCTTGGATGTACATCTACGATCATTTATCAGATGTATCAGGAAAAGAGTGTGGATGTGCCGAAACAGATCGCAGGTCTTTTATTGTCTGCAATTATTTCCGATACGCTGATGTTCCGTTCACCGACATGTACTCCGTTAGATAAATCAGTTGCGGAGGCTCTTGCAGTGATCGCGGAAGTGGATATTGAGACTTATGCGAAAAATATGTTCCAGGCGGGCAGTAATTTCAGTGGGAAAACGACAGAAGAGATTTTTTATCAGGATTTCAAAATTTTCCATACCGATGACTGTGATTTTGGCGTAGCGCAGATCAGTGCCATGAGCCGGGAAGAGTTAGACAAAGTAGCAGAGCAGATACGTCCGTTTATGGTGCAGGTGCTTGCAGAAAAGAAGATCGATATGGTCTATGTTATGCTGACAGATATCTTAGAGGAATCTTCAAAGATTATTTTTGACGGGGAAAATGCAGGCAAAATTTTAGGAGCTGCGTTCCGCAAAGAAGAACGCAGTGAGGGCATTTTATTAGAGGGAATCGTTTCAAGAAAGAAACAGTTCATACCGACGCTCATGAATGAGATGGCAGAGCGCCAGTAAGATGCAAACGCTGTTGTTCATACAATAAGTGTGAGAAAAAGTTAGATGCTAGGATTTCAGGTTTTGGAGAGACTCGCGTGGGGCCTCTCCAAAACTTTTTTTGTATGCGCGCGAAAAGGTCGAATAATTCTTAAAACCGCATGCATAGCAGACCTCGGTGATCGGTGCCCCTTCCGCAATCAGATCCTTTGCGAGAAGCAGTCTTTTGGTCGAGAGATAATTGCCGATCGTGTAGCCGGTCTGCTCTTTGAATGTGTGCATCAGATAAGAGCGGCTTAGGAAAAAATGCGCAGACAAAGTATCAATGGAGATGTCTTCCGTCAGATGTTCGCCAAGATAATTTAACACAGCGATAATTTTTTCGTCGGAGGCAGAATCATTGATAAATTCAATGCCATCATGCATGGCGGCACGGTTTAACTGTATCATAAATTCCAAAAATAAAATTTCCTGATGCAGGGAAGCTGCAAAATCTTTATCGTTTTTAGCATGGTCAAGTGACTGTATCGCTGTCTTTAACTTTGCAGCACGCGAGCCGTGAAAACGCAGAACGTGGGACTGCTCAGCAGCAGCCTGTTTCAAACAATGTGAAAGATCACAGTCCGGCTCCTTGTATTTTTTCAAAAAGTCCGGCGAAACATAGATGATAATACGCTCATAAGGAGACTCCGACTGGATGATCGGCCGGTGCACCTCCCCCGCATGAACCAGCACGATATCATTCGGGGCAAGCTGGTAAGAACGTCCCTCAATACAATAAGTGATATCACCATTCAACAGGATCAGGATCTTGTGAAAATCGTGATAGTGATAGGAAAACTCCTTTTTATTCTGATCTTTCAAGTGAAATAATTTAAAACTCGATGTCAGATAACCGACTTTTTTATATTCCGGCATATAGGCACTCCTTCCGAATTAGATGAATAAAATGCTGTCAGGAAAAACAAACTGCCATTCAGGGAACTTTAATCCACCTTTTCCCCTGACATCAATCCAACCCTAACATAAAAAAGCACAATTTGCAATATACACAGCACTGGACGAGTATATATTTTAAAAAGTGTTTTATATAATAGAAACATATGAAAGAGACCAGTTACAGGAAATAAATGTTTTATAAACTTGAAATAATAAGATAGAAAAGAAGGAGAACGGCATGAAGAATTTCAGCAATTACAACGATTACAGTACAAAAGAAGAGTTACATTTTGAATCAAAGGCAGTACACGGAGCACTTGGAACGGAACCGCTTACCGGAGCAGTCAGCATGCCGATCTTCCAGACGGCTACTTTCCGTCATCCGGCACTTGGAGAATCCACAGGATTTGCATACAGCCGTCTTGAGAATCCGACCAGACAGGAATTAGAGCGTACTATGGCGATTTTAGAGGGAGGTATCAAAGGATTTGCATTTTCCAGCGGACAGGCAGCTAATATGGCAGTATTTTCCCTGTTAAATCCGGGAGATCATGTGATCTTATCTGACGATATTTATGGTGGAACATTCCGTATCATCGGCGATGTTTTTGGAAAATACGGAATCGAGCACACTTATGTGGATATGTCGGAACTTGATGAGGTAAAGGCAGCAATCCGCCCGAATACAAAGATGTTCTTCATTGAGACACCAACCAACCCGATGATGAAGGTGGCAGATATCCATGCACTTTCTGAGATCGCAAAGGGTATCGGAGCACTTACGGTTGTAGATAATACGTTTTTGACACCGTATTTCCAGAAACCGTTACAGCTTGGAGCAGATATCGTAACACACAGTTCCACGAAATATTTAGGAGGACACAATGATACGATTTCCGGTATCGTAGTTGTAAAGGATAACGAGGAGATCGCAGAAAAGATCCATGTTCACATTAAATCCCATGGCAGTCAGCTTGCACCGCTTGACAGCTGGCTGATCTTAAGAGGAATCAAGACTCTGGCAGTTCGTATGGACAGACATAATGAAAATGCAAAGAAAGTTGCGGAGTGGCTCAGAACACAGCCGAAAGTACAGAAAGTATATTATGTGGGATTTGAGGATCACAAGGATTATGCAGTGACCAAAAAACAGACGACGGGTTTTGGCGGAATGATCTCATTTACCGTTGACAGTTTTGAGACAGTAAAGAAAATCTTAAAGGGTGTTGATATGATCATGTTTGCAGAGAGCCTTGGCGGAACAGAGACACTGATCACTTATCCGACCACGCAGACACATGAAGATACACCACTTGATATCAAGGAAAAACTTGGCATCACAGATTGTTTCCTTCGTATGTCAGTCGGAATCGAGAATGCAGATGATATCATCGCAGATCTTGACCGTGCAATGAATGCGTAAAAACGCGGCGCAGAAATGAGGATTACCATGAAATTTACAAAAATGCAGGCATTTGGAAATGATTATGTATATATTGATGCCATTCATCAGAATATTACAAATTTACCGGAGCTGGCACGTTTTGTCAGTGACAGACATTTTGCAATCGGATCGGACGGTATGGTTTTAATCTGTCCGTCTGATAAGGGAGATTTCCGGATGCGGATGTTTAACCCGGACGGTTCAGAAGGCGAAATGTGTGGCAACGCACTTCGTTCTGTCGGGAAATATGTCTATGACCATAAACTGACGGATAAGACAGAACTTGTGATCGAAACACTTGGTGGAATGCAGCATTTGAACCTGACTGTGACGGATGGATTAGTATCTAATATCCGGGCGGATATCGGGGAGCCGAGACTGAATACGAAAGTAATTCCTGTAAATACAAATTTAGATCAGTTCGTGGAACAGCCGGTGGAGGTCTTAGATAAAACATTCCATATTACAGCAGTATCTTGGGGTAATCCACACTGTGCAATGTTTGTGGATTCTGTTGCAGACCTTGATGTGGAGCGTTACGGAAAGACGATCGAACATATGACATCCCTGTTTCCAAACAAGACGAACGTCACATTTGCTGAGTTTGTAAAACGTGATTATATCAAGATCCGTGAGTGGGAGCGTGGAACCGGCGAGACGATCGGATGTGGGACAGGCTGTTCGACAGCGGTTGTCGCAGGTGTTTTAACTGGAAGAACAGACCGCAAAGTTACTGTGGAGCAGATCGGCGGACCGCTTTTGATCGAGTGGGATGAAAAAACGAACCATCTGTTTATGACGGGACCATCACACACCGTATTTGAAGCGGAGATTGATGCGTCACATGTTTTAGAAAAATAATAGAAATTGTTACTGTTCACGCGGGAACTTGGCATCTGCTGTCAGGTTGTGCGCCAGAGACTGAATTTTGTGAACAGCAGCAGAAATTTGATATCGGGGCTGCCGTGCAGAATGTACGGCGGCTTTTCATGGTTTGAAGTTGTACATTAAGAATAAGGACGATTTATCATAATGATTTCCGGAAATGAAAATTAAAAAATGATATCTTTGCAGTTTTAAATTGTCCGGAACCGGAGGAAAAATGAAATTAAGTAAGATTTGTGAAAAGATAAAATATGAATGTTTACAGGGCAGCATGGAAGCAGAAGTCAGAGACATTATCTATGATTCAAGAAAGATTGCAAAAGAAACCATGTTTGTCTGCATGGTGGGAGCAGTGACGGATGGTCATAAATATATTCCGGATGCGGTGGAAAAGGGGGCAAGCGTCATTGTTGTGGAGCGCGATGAAGAAGCTGCTCAGATCCCGGATACGATCACGGTGTTAAAAGTGGAGTCTGCCCGCTATGCACTGGCACTGATGTCAGCAGCGCTGTTTGACTATCCGGCAGAAAAACTGATTACGATCGGACTGACCGGTACAAAAGGAAAGACAACCACAACATACATGATCAAAAATGTGTTGGAAGCGGCTGGCAAAAAAGTTGGACTTATCGGAACGATCGGTGCAATGATCGGAGATGAAAAGATTCCGTCTAAAAACACAACGCCGGAATCCTACGAACTGCACCGCATGTTTGCATCTATGGTGGAGGCAGGCTGCGAGTATGCGGTGATGGAGGTATCATCCCAGGGACTTAAGATGGACCGTACAGCGGGAATCATGTTTGATTATGGTGTGTTTACCAACCTTTCCCCGGATCATATCGGACCAAATGAACATGCATCTTTTGAGGAATATTTAGAATGTAAGAGCATGCTATTCCGCCAGTGCAAGATTGGTATTTTAAATGCGGATGATGAGCACAGCGAGGCAGTTGCAGCAAACCATACCTGTGAGATCCACAGTTTTGGCGTAGAGGATAATAATGAAAAAACATTTCTTGGGAAGCCGCTTGATCTGGTTGCAGCGGATCTTGGATTTATCAAGGAGAATGGAAAACTCGGTATGCATTTTCATGTAAAAGGCTGCATGGACTGTGAGGCAAGAGTGCACATTCCGGGTAGATTTTCGGTATACAATTCACTGGTGACCATGTTGGTATGTCATCTGGCAGGAATTTCGGATCAGGCGATCTTAGATGGTTTAAACAAGGTACAGGTTAAAGGCCGTGTGGAAATGCTTCCGGTATCAAAAGATTATTACCTGATTATTGACTATGCACACAACGAAGTCAGCACCAGAAGCGTGCTTACAACATTGATGGAATATCATCCGAAACGCCTGATCTGTGTGTATGGCGGCGGTGGAAACCGTTCAAAACTGCGCCGTTATGATATGGGAGAGGTGACCGGTGAGATGGCGGATCTCTGTGTACTGACCTGCGATAATCCGAGAGACGAAGAAATCCGTGATATCAATAACGATATTAAAGTCGGACTGGCAAAGAGCAATGGAAAGTATATCGAGATCGACGACAGAAAAGAGGCAATCGCTTACTGCATGGTAAATGCCCAGCCGGGAGATATGATCGTACTGCTCGGAAAAGGGCATGAGGATTATCAGGAAATCCGTGGCGTGAAGTATCATTTTGATGAACGTGAGGCAGTGGCTGAGATCTTAGAGGAGATCAAAGAAGGAAAACGTGTACGCACGGTGTAATTGCTGATAACAGGAAGTGTGTGGAACATGCAATCGATGGATTGGAACAACGGGTTTGCCCGAAAAGCGGGAAAATATTTTATTGTAATACCACACGAAGTGAACGAAATTGGAGGAAATATTTTGAATACAATTACTGTAGAAGAACTGGCACAGAACGGAACAGAGGGACTGCAGCTTATAGATGTCCGTCCGGAAAATGATTTCTCGCACGGAGCGATCGAGGGCGCTGTTAATCTTCCATTAGAAAAGATTGAAGCGGGTGAGACAGCTATTTTAAAAAAAGATCAGCCTGTTTATCTGTACTGCCATGTGGGTGAAAACAGCCGTGATGCAGCTGAAATATTAGAGGACGATGGGTTTACGACTGTCAACTTAGAGGGTGGTTACCGCGCATGGTTAAGATATCAGCTCACGCGCGTGACAATGGAGGACGATTCAAGAAAAGAGCGCACGGAGCAGATTGAAAAAAGCCTGATCAAAAAATTCAGAAAACCAATCTGGAGCCGTTTCACCAAAGCACTGCATGATTATGAAATGATAAAGGACGGCGATAAGATTGCAGTGTGTATTTCCGGTGGAAAAGATTCCATGCTTTTGGCAAAACTGTTTCAGGAATTATACCGACACGGAAAACGCAATTTTGGACTTGTTTTTTTGTGCATGAATCCGGGTTACAACGAGGAAAACTGGCGTATTATTCAGAAAAATGCAAAACTTCTTGATATTCCGCTCACGACATTTGAAACACAGATCTTTGATTCTGTTGCAGAGGTGGATAAGAATCCGTGTTACCTGTGTGCAAGAATGAGAAGAGGATATCTGTACTCCAAGGCAAAAGAGTTAGGCTGTAACAAGATCGCGCTGGGACATCATTTTGACGATGTGATCGAGACGATCCTGATGGGAATGTTGTACAGCGGCAAAGTGGAGACTATGATGCCAAAACTTCACAGCCAGAACTTTGAGGGCATGGAACTGATCCGTCCGCTGTATCTTGTCAAAGAAGAGGATATCAAGGCATGGCGTGATTACAACCGCCTGCAGTTTATCCAGTGTGCATGCCGTTTTACTGAAAACTGTACAAGCTGTGGCGGGGCAAAAGGTTCGAAACGTGAGGAGATGAAAGATCTTGTGACGGAACTTCGCAAAAAGAGTGAGTTCATCGACAGTAATATTTTCAATAGTGTCAGCAATGTGAATTTAAAGACCATCATTGGTTATAAGAAAGATGGAGAGTATCACAATTTCCTGGATAATTATGATGCTGAGTAAAAGCGGATTTTTCGGGTAAAAGTGGGCGAATAAATATGGTAGAAAATCGAGGCGAAAATCCTTACTTTTAAAGTAGGGATTCGTTTGGTGTTGAGAAAGGAATCCTGCGTTGCGGGGTTCCTTTTTTGCGTGGAGGATTTGTAATGAAGCGGTGCGTGGGGGTGTGGTGGCTGTCAGGGCGCCGGCAGGGGACTTGCCGCCCCCTGACAGACGCTACACTGTGGCGCACCGGTGCACTGCAAATCTTCTGGGAAGATTTTGGTGCAGGTCCCCTCAATGCCGCGGGCGGGCTGTGCAAAAAGCGTCAGAGCTTTGCACAGCCCACCCACGGCCCTCAGGCTCGCCATCTTTCCCCCAAAAAAGAACGCACAAAAAAGTTCACCTTCGCACACAAACGGATCCACTTACACCGAAAACCACCCACGAAAGGAGTTCACCTATACAATGAAAGCCCACAAAACAATCACCTACGAATACAAAAACGCCCCAATCCCCGGCGGCGGCTACGTCACCGGTTTATTGTACCACCCAAAACAGCCCGGCATCCTCTATGCCAGAACAGACATCGGAGGCGTTTACCGGTATGAATACGAAAAAAAGTGCTGGAAAAGCCTCATCGACAGTGTGAGCATGGCGGACATCTCCGAAACATTTCCAATCGCATGCGCACTCGATGAAAAGAAACCGGAGCGCCTGTACATCATGAGCGGCATTAACGGACAGGGCTATGGAAAATTTTCAATTTCAGAGAATTATGGAGAGACATTTATTCACAAAAAAATCCCGGTGACCGTTCATGGCAATCTTTGCGGAAGAGGAACCGGATACCGTCTGGTGGTAGATAAAAAAGATGAAAACACACTTTATTTTGCAAGCCAGTTAGATGGTCTCTGGAAAACCACGGACAGAGGAGATACCTGGGAACGGCTTCCTTTAGAGGAAAATTACATGACCTGTGTCTGGGTATCGGATGATTCGAAAACAATTGTTGCAGGAACCGCAGGATATACGACAAGGGAGAGTGATACGCTTCGCAGTCACAGCCTGTATGTTTCCTATGATGCAGGGCAGACGTTTGAAAAACTGATGCAGCCGGAAAATGTCATGATTCATGACAGTAAAATGAACGGTCTTGTGGCATCGCGCTATGACTATGATGGAACATACCTTTATGTGACGATGAATGTCACTGGAAGATGGAATTATGTGGTCGACCTTGGATATAGCTGTGATTCCGGGGATGTGATCGGCGGGAAAGTGCTGCGGTATTATTTTTCAGACGGGAAAATTGCAGGGTATGATGACATTACACCGGATGCGGATGGCACGCTGACAGCAGAATTTTTAAATTATGGTTTTGGCGGTATTTCTTCCTGTAAAACAATGCCGGGACTTCTGGTGTGTTCAACGCTCTGCAGGGAAAAAGAGAGCGATGAAATCGTATATCTTTCGAAAGATTATGGCAGCAGCTGGAGCGTGAGTCTCTGCGGACTGGAAAAGGGGGATTTATATTTTAATACTTCCTACATGAAACCGGAGTATAACGGAAACCATTGTCTGCTGCACTGGCTGAGTGATATTAAGATCAATCCGTTTGATCCGGATGAGGTATGGTTTAATTCGGGAACCGGCGTTTTTATGACGGATGCGCTGCTCAGTGAGCATCCGCGCTATCATGATGCGTGTACCGGAATCGAGGAGACCGTTCATCTGAATGTATATGCGCCGGTTGATGGAGAGGTACAGCTTGTGGATATCGTTGGAGACCTCGGCGGATTTGCATTCCGGAATCTTGATGAACCCTGTAAAAATTCTTTTGATGACAGCGAGGGCAACCGTTACATTACCTGTATCAACGCAGATATTTCCGATGCGGACAGTAATCTTGGCATTGTGACGGCGCGGGGAAACTGGAAAGGAAAAACCAAAGGCGGTCTGGTGCGCACGTGCGATAATTTTAAAACATTTGACCGGATCGGCATGCCGGTTGGTATCAATGCAGAGATCGACAAGGAACTGCATGAGATCGAAAACCCGAATGTCAATGCCGGATGGGTGGCAGTGTCACCGGATGGCGTCAATATTGTATGGTCGGTTGCGGATGGGATAAGGCTTCCGGTGGAACTGGTGCTTGTCAGCAATGATGGAGGACACAGTTTTCAAAAAGCAGGAGTGTTTGATCTGGCGGGGCAGCCTGTTGAGACGGGATATCTGAAAGTATTTTCCGACCGCAGCAGGAAAGATCTGTTTTATGGTTTTGGCGGTGCGTCCGAAATCTATGTGAGCAGGGATGGAGGAAGAAACTTTTATCAGAAACAGCCGAAAGAGGCATTTCCGGTCTGTGATTTTGGCTATATTGATACTGCAAATAAGACGGAAGTGCGCGGTGAGGGCGGAAAGACTGGCATATTTTACCTGGCATTGGGCGATGCAGGACTTTATAAACTCTGTTATGACACGAAAACAGAAGAAATCCATGTGAAACGCCTGACGGACACGGGGGATGCCTGCTACCGGATGGGACTTGGTGTGATCGGAGAGGACAGGGATTATCTGACAGAGGAAAAAGCAATTTATTTCTGCGGACGCCTTGAAGGGGAATATGGTTTTTACCGCACGTTTGATGAGGGAAAATCGTATGAGCGGCTGAATCAGGATAACCAGATGTACGGCGAGATCAACAGTATCGATGGGGATAAAAGAAAGTTTGGCAGATTTTTTCTGGCGACCGGGTCACGCGGTGTTTTGTATGGGGAGATGAAACGTCAGAGTCGGAAAATATAATATAGCAGAAAGATAAATTTTGGGAGAGAAGAATTCATTTACCGGATTTATCAGGTGTAAAGACGAACGTAAGAATATATCTATATATTAAGAAAGGAAAAGTTAGATGAGAGTTTACGAAGAAAACAACAGATTTGTAATTGCAGATGGAACATTGACATTATGGTTAGAACCATGGGGAGAAAATTCCTTCCGTGTGCGCATGACCAAAGAGGCACAGATGGATGCACATGACTGGGCGCTGACCGAGGAGGTAAAAATGTGTCCGCTTCAGGTGGAGTGTAAAGAAGTTGATACGACGGATCCATGGTACAAAGGCGAGGAGTTTGCAAAATATCATCAGACCGGAAAAGTTTACACCGTTAAAAATGGAAAAATCACGGCCGTGATCTCCCCGGAGGGATGGATCAGCTATTATAATCAGAAGGGAGAACTTCTGACCGAAGAGTACTGGAGAAACAGAAACCGGATCAACCGCTACTGTGTGCCGCTGCGCATTGATGCGAGAGAGTTAAAACCGATCCCGGGCAGTACGGATTACGAACTGACTATGCGTTTTGAGGCGTTTGATGATGAAAAAATATTTGGTATGGGACAGTACCAGGAGAAAAATCTGAATAAAAAAGGTGCAATGTTAGAACTGGCGCACAGAAACAGTCAGGCGAGCGTGCCGTTTATGGTCTCAAGCAGAGGCTATGGATTTTTCTGGAACAACCCGGCAATCGGAACAGCAGTTTTTGGTGCAAACAAGACAGAGTGGTACGCAAAGAGCACAAAAAAACTGGACTACTTTATTACGGCAGGAGATACACCGTTTGAAATCGAGGAACAGTATTCTGCGGCAACCGGAAGGACTCCGATGATGCCGGAATATGGTATGGGATACTGGCAGTGCAAACTGCGCTACCGCAACCAGGATGAAATCCTTGCAGTTGCCAGAGAACACAAAAAGCGCGGACTTCCGATGGATGCGATCGTGATCGACTTTTTCCACTGGACAATGCAGGGCGAGTTTAAATTTGAGCCGAGAGACTGGCCGGACCCGAAAGCGATGGTGGATGAGTTAAAGAGCATGGGAATCGAGACGGTTGTCTCTGTCTGGCCGACCGTGGATGAGCGCAGCGAAAACTATGGCGAGATGAACGACCGCGGATATCTTGTCACACCGGATCGTGGACTTTCCTATCATATGAGCTGGATGGGAAATACCGTATTTTACGATGCGACCAATCCGTGCGCGCAGAAATTTGTATGGGAAAAATGTAAGGAAAATTACTATAAAAACGGAATCCGCTGTTTCTGGTTAGATGAAGCGGAACCGGAGTATGGACCATATGATTTTGATAATTACCGCTATTATGAGGGACCGGCACTGCAGTGCAGCAACGTTTATCCGGTTGGCTATGCGAAAGGATTTTATGACGGATTGAAAGCGGAGGGAGAAAAAGATATCATGAGTCTGGTGCGCTGTGCATGGGCAGGCAGCCAGAAATATGGCGTTCTTACCTGGTCCGGGGATGTGTACTCGTCCTTCCGCTCCATGAGAGAGCAGCTGCAGGCAGGACTTAATATGTGCGTGGCTGGTATTCCGTGGTGGACATCGGATATCGGAGGCTTTCTTGGCGGGGATATCAAAGATCCGGCATTTAAAGAACTTCTGGTGCGCTGGTTTGCCTGGGGTGCATTCTGTCCGGTATTCCGTATGCATGGGGAGCGTTCTCCCTGGTACGAGAGAGAGCAGGAGTTTATCGATGGTGTGCGCCAGCTTACTTCCGGTCAGGATAATGAAGTGTGGAGTTTTGGGGAGGACAATTATGAGATCCTGAAAAAATATCTGTTTATCCGTGAACGTCTGCGCCCGTACATCCGTAGTTGTATGGAACAGGCAAGTAAAACAGGTGCACCGGTGATGCGTCCGCTGTTCTTTGATTTTGCGGAGGATAAAGAGAGCTGGAACGTGGAGGATGCGTATATGTTCGGACCGGATCTTTTAGTGGCACCGGTCATGGAGGCAGGTGCGACAGAGCGCAGGGTATATCTCCCAGCAGGTACAAAATGGACGGATGCCTACACGAAAAAGGTATACGAGGGCGGAAATTATGTGACAGTACCGGCACCGATCGATGTGATTCCGGTATTTATGAGAGAGGGAATCTCTTATCCGATTTATGAATAAAAGTAAGAGTTCAATGAAATAATAAGATAGCCGAGTGAAGCAAGTGTAGATCACGATCATGTGCTGGTTTTGCACATGATATAAAAAATCCCCCACGCAGTGTTTGCAGCCACTGCGTGGGGGATTTTCATATTAAGAAGGGGGTTTTGTCATATTGACGATAGAAACCCAGCTGTTAAATATTTAACAGCAAGTCTATTATGCACCCAAAAGTACTAAAAATCCAGTGAACATATTGTGAATTTTTGTATTTTAATTGTTAATAAATGAAAATGAAACATGAAAGAGGATTGCGGATGACTTGACGTTTCCTTTGCTTTTCCCGTATAATAAAAACGTATGGGCATATGCCCGGCGTATTTTTTTTGAAATGGAGAGTAACATGTCAATAGATCAGAGTAAAATCAGAAATTTTTGTATTATAGCACATATCGATCACGGTAAATCGACACTTGCCGATCGTATCATAGAACTTACAGGAACTTTGACCAGCCGTGAGATGCAGGCGCAGGTTCTTGACAATATGGATTTAGAGCGTGAGCGTGGAATTACGATCAAGTCACAGGCAGTCCGTATCATTTATAAGGCAAATGACGGGGAAGAGTATATTTTTAACCTGATCGACACACCTGGGCACGTCGATTTTAACTATGAGGTATCACGAAGCCTTGCAGCCTGCGACGGTGCGATCCTGGTTGTGGATGCAGCACAGGGAGTGGAAGCACAGACACTGGCAAATGTATATCTCGCATTAGATCATGATCTTGATGTCATGCCTGTCATCAACAAGATCGATCTTCCGAGTGCACAGCCGGATGAAGTGGTAAAAGAAATCGAGGATGTGATCGGGATTGAGGCGGAGGATGCACCGCGTATTTCTGCTAAGACCGGCTTAAATATCGATCAGGTATTAGAGCAGATCGTAACAAAGATCCCGGCCCCGACTGGAGATAAAGAAGCACCGCTTCAGGCGCTGATCTTTGATGCACTTTACGACTCTTACAAGGGTGTTATCGTATTCTGCCGTATCAAAGAGGGAACGGTAAAAGTGGGAGATACCATCCGCATGATGGCAACCGGTGCACAGTCCGAGGTCACAGAGGTCGGATATTTTGGTGCCGGACAGTTTATCCCGTGTGATGAGCTTGCAGCGGGAATGGTAGGTTATCTCTGTGCAAGTATCAAAAATGTCCGCGATACCCGTGTCGGTGATACCGTGACAAATGCCGACCGCCCATGCAGTGAGCCGCTTCCGGGTTACAAAAAGGTCAATCCGATGGTGTACTGCGGTATGTATCCGGCTGACAGCGCAAAATATCCGGATCTCCGTGATGCATTGGAAAAATTACAGATCAACGATGCGTCCTTGCAGTATGAGCCGGAGACATCGTTAGCGCTTGGTTTTGGTTTCCGCTGCGGATTTTTAGGCCTGCTTCATTTAGAAATTATTCAGGAGCGTTTAGAGCGTGAGTTTAATTTAGATCTTGTGACAACAGCTCCGGGGGTTATTTACAAAGTGCACAAGACAAACGGAGAGGTCATGGATCTGACAAACCCGTCAAACCTGCCGGATCCGTCTGAGATCGAATACATGGAAGAACCTGTCGTATCGGCAGAAATCATGGTGACGAGTGAGTATGTCGGTGCAATCATGAAACTGTGCCAGGAGCGCCGCGGTGTTTATTTAAGTATGGAATACTTAGAGGAAACGCGTGCACTGATCAAGTATGATCTGCCGTTAAATGAGATCATTTACGATTTCTTTGATGCATTGAAGTCACGTTCGAGGGGTTATGCGTCCTTTGATTATGAATTAAAGGGATATGAGCGCTCCGAACTGGTAAAACTTGATATCCTGATCAACAAAGAACAGGTCGATGCCCTTTCCTTTATCGTATTCAAAGACAGTGCGTATGAGCGTGGAAGAAAGATGTGCGAAAAATTAAAGGAGGAGATTCCAAGACATTTATTCGAGATCCCGATTCAGGCGGCTGTTGGCGGTAAAGTCATTGCGAGAGAGACCGTCAAGGCAATGCGTAAGGACGTGCTTGCAAAATGTTACGGTGGCGATATTTCCCGAAAGAAAAAACTGTTAGAGAAACAGAAAGAAGGAAAGAAGCGTATGCGTCAGGTCGGAAATGTCGAGATCCCGCAGGAAGCATTTATGAGTGTTTTAAAACTGGATGAGGATTAAATATGGAAAAAAAGGAACTGGAATTATATATACATATCCCGTTCTGTGTCCGGAAATGTAATTATTGTGATTTCCTTTCTTTCCCGGCAGATGAAGATACACAGAGACAATATGTGAAGGCACTTTGCAAAGAAATTTTCTATTATGGGGCACATTGCAGGGATTATGTGGTTTCGACAGTCTATATTGGTGGCGGCACGCCATCGTGGCTGTGGGAGTCGGATATGGCAGAGATCATGGATGCCGTGCATAAAAATTTTGCGCTGCTGCCGGATGCGGAAGTCTCTGTTGAGTGCAATCCCGGAACTGTTACAGCGCAGAAATTTGCGGTGTACAGACAGTCCGGGATCAACCGGATCAGTTTAGGGCTGCAGTCTGCGCAGAATGTTGAACTGAAGATGTTAGGGCGTATTCATACCTGGGAACAGTTTTTAAAAACTTATGAGCTTGCGAGATCAGGAGGATTTTCCAATATTAATGTGGATCTTATGAGTTCACTTCCGGGACAGCATATAGAAACTTATGCGGATTCCCTGCAGAAGGTCTGTCGTCTGAAACCGGAACATATTTCTGCCTATTCGCTGATTATTGAAAAAGGGACTCCATTTTACGATCTTTATAAGTTTGACGCGGTGAAACAGCGTGCGGGAATGGTAACGGATGCATTGCCGACAGAGGATGAAGTCTATGAGATGACAAAATTAACAGAGGAAATGCTTAAGGAAAACGGTTATGTGCATTATGAGGTCTCAAACTTTGCACAGCCGGGATATGCGTGCAGACATAACATAGGTTATTGGACGCGTGTCAATTATCTTGGCATGGGACTCGGTGCGTCATCTTTGATGGAAAATATACGATACACCAACACCAGTGATTTATATACTTATCTGGAACAGGTTGACGTCATCCGGGAAGGCATCTGGGAAAATAAACGGAGTGACGGTACGATAGAACAGCTCCCGGCAACCAATCTTCACGCCTCGGCAGAACTGGTAGGCAAGTATGCGCAGATGGAGGAATTTATGTACCTGGGACTTCGCATGATCGATGGAATTTCAAGAGATGATTTCTTTCAAAGCTTTGGTATGCCGATCGAGGCCGTCTATCAGGAGGTATTAAATCATCTGCAGGAGGAGAAACTTTTAGAGCGCCGTGCAGGAAGGATATATCTGACACCGAAAGGACAGGATGTCAGCAATTATGCACTCGCACAGTTCCTGTTTGATGAAACATCATAAAATATTAAGAAAATGTTTTATGGTCTTTTACAGTGGGATAAGATATAATGTGCGTAGGCAATGAGCAGTGCCAAATAAGAGAAATGCAAAAAATGACTGCTTGCAGGCACTTTTTTGTGTTTTTCTTATTTGATAGGGCGGTGCTAGGTGCCGGTGGCACCTGTTTAGCACGGACCGAAGTGGAACGTAGATGCCTGTCAGTCCAGTGGCACTGCGGACGAAAGTTAAAAGTAAATTAAAATAAATAAGATGGTGAGTGAACGGATTTGAATGCAGAGAAACGAAGAAAAAAACGACTGAGAAATCTGGTGTGCATAGTATATTGTTCGCTGCAGCTTTTGATCGTTCTTGCGTTATTTCAGGGGATGGGGAGTTTGCTGCATAAGCTGGTTCCGGCAGGTATTGACCTTTCACAGATTGAGGGGAAGATCGTGGCTGTTGACGACGAGCAGGAGAATAAGGATAAGTTAGATGAGAATAAACTGATCGTATGCTTAGATGCCGGACATGGTGGAAAGGATAACGGGTCTGATTACAGGCTTCGTTATGAGAAAAATGATAATTTAAAAATCACACAGGCAGTGGCGGCATATCTTGCTGACAAAGAAAATATTCAGGTCATTATGACACGTTCCGATGATACATTTTTATCATTGGAGGAACGGACATCTTTTGCAAATCAGAATAATGCCGATTATTTTGTGTCACTGCATCGCAATACGGGTGAAGGAAATGGTGTGGAGACCTGGATCCGCAGTGACGCGGATGACAAGACACAGGCGCTTGCAAAAAATATTATGGACAACCTGGATGCTGCCGGGATCTCGAGAAACCGTGGTGTAAAAAAAGGAACACAAAAGAGCGAGAGCAAAGATTACTATGTAAATCTGCACACGAACATGCCGGCATGTATTGTCGAACTTGGTTTTATGAACAGTCCGACGGACAATCAGCTGTTTGATGCGAACGTTGAAAATTATGCAAAAGCGATTGGGGATGCAGTATTAAAAACATATGAGGCTTATGGAAAAGACGGAGCAGATGCTACAGAATCCGTCGAGGATGTCCCGGGCACGGAAGAACAGATAAGTACGGAAACTGGCGAAGGTACGACCGGACAGGTGTTGCAGAATACACAGATTGAAAATGTTTCTTCATTGGATGCCACCAGTCATGACTGGGGACTTGGCAGCCATACCGATGATGAAAACCGTCCGTTAGATGCCGTTAATGCACAGGAGACATATGGAAAATACAATGCGTACTTTATTGGTGATGACACGAAGGATATTTATCTGACCTTTGATGAAGGTTATGAATACGGACAGACTGAGAGCATTTTAAATACCCTAAAGGAAAAAGGGGTGTCCGCCACATTTTTCGTGACAGAGCCGTATGCGAAAGATAATCCGGATCTGGTAAGACGTATGATCGATGAGGGACATGTGTTAGGAAACCACAGCGTGACACATCCTTCCGCGGGTATGCCTTCCTTATCATTGGATAAACAGGAAAATGAGGTGACAGAGAACCATGCCTATATCAAGGAAAATTTCGGATATGACATGTATCTGTTCCGTTATCCGACCGGAAGATTCAGCGAGCAGTCACTTGCCCTGTTAAATAACTGTAATTACAAGAGTATTTTCTGGAGTTTTGCATATCTGGATTATGATGTCAATAATCAGCCGGATCATGCATCGAGTCTGCAGAAGATGAAAGATAAACTTCATCCGGGTGCAATTTATCTGCTCCATGCGGAGTCAGAGACAAATGCAGCAGTGCTGGGAGATTTTATTGATGCCGTGAGAGCTGCAGGGTATGGGTTTAAGAATTTTTAATAGAATATTTTCAGGAGAAAGCAGGGAACGTCAGAATGATTTGACGCTCCCTGCTTTTTTCAGAAATGTGGGTTGTCAGTTTAGCTAGCATCACTTTACCTTGATAACCATTTATTTTGATAAAGTGATGACACGCAGTATAAAAAATGATACAATATTTTTGTATGCATATATGTACGCTTAGAATTTTCTAAATGAAGAATTCTAGGAGTACATGAAAAAAGGGAAATGAAATAAAAAAGAAGGCGCTGAATTTGAAAGTGACAAAAATGATAAGCAGGAAAATGGCAGGCGGCATATTATTGGGCTTTCTGGCTGTGGCAGGCATTGTGACAGGCAGTCAGGGAAGTGTGACAGTTTATGCGGCAGAGGAATTACAGGGAAGTGGAACAGCAGAAGATCCGTATGTGATCACCGGTTCGGAGGATCTGTGGAAGTTTGCAGAGATCGTAAAAGCATCCTCGGATAGAAATGAATGTGCGAAAGTTGCAGATGGTGTAACAGAGATCGATACAACAGTACGTGGAGAAAAGAAAGACTTAACATGGAATCCGATCGGAGATTCCTCCGGTTCCTATAAAGGAGTCTTCGATGGTAACGGAGCAGAGATCACGATCCATGCGGACAGAAGCATTAACAATAATGCCGGTTTGTTTGGCATACTAGGCAGTGGCGGAGAGATAAGAAATGTCACCACTGCAGGAAGTTCTAAAGGCTGGGATAGTGTAGGAGGTATCTGTGGTCAGGCATGTAGTGATGCAAAAATCGTAAACTGTAACAATAAAGCAGATATAACCGCACAAGGAGGTCAGGCAGGAGGTTTGGCTGGATATGCAAGCAGTGCACAGATCGAATCCGATACCTCGATCAGTAATACAGGTGCAGTTACAGGGACAGCGAATGTAGGTGGACTTGTCGGTCAGGCTAGTGGTGGAATGAAGGTGATCGTCCATGAGGGTATTCTCAATTCTGGAGCTATAACTGCTAAATCAAGTGGATATGTCGGAGGTTTGATCGGATATGCAGATCTTGCGTCCATTCAAGCGGATGCGGATATTATCAATACGGGTAAGATATCTAGTATGGGAAGCAATACTTCTATGGGAGCAGGAGGATTGATCGGATATGGAATTGATATATCTATAATTTCCCGGAATGGAATGTTACAGAATAAAGGAGAAGTGACAGCAGCAATTACAAGTGTTGGTGGTATTGGAGGGCATATGACAAGTTCTGATAACAGTAACTGTCAAATTCAGGCAGCAAAGGGCGTGATCAATACCGGCAGGATCACAGGTAAAAATAGTGTCGGTGGAGTTGTCGGGGAGTATGCATATTCTGCACCGATGACTTCTATGGATGGATTTATTTTAAATAGGGGAGCTGTGGAAGGAAATGGAGATAATGTCGGCGGTGTGATCGGAAGAATGGGCAGCAATTCAGATGGTAGTAAGTATGGAAATATGGGAGATGTCACGAATACAGGTAAGTATACCGGCGGCGTGATCGGATCATGGGACAGCAATACCAGTCTGGAAAATTCGTTCAATATAGGAAATGTGGTAGTAACAGGTGAAGATGCTGCAGACGTTGGTGGTATTGCAGGAAGATTTACGGGTGTCAATATTAAGAATTGCTATCATACAACGGAGTATCCGCTGATCGGTAACGGAGAAGCTGAGAAAGACGAGATCACCGGCAAGATATCGAATTGTTACTGTATGGAGAAGAATACGTTACCATGGGACGGCGAGATTACAAAGACAACGAAAGCATTCACGGATGGAGAGGTTGCATATCTTCTGGATGGAAGTGGAGATAGCAGGAGGGCTGAATTGATCTGGGGACAGAAAATCGGAACAGATCAGACTCCGGTATTGGGCGGTATGACTGTATATCAGGATGGCAGCATATACAGTAATGCAGACGGACATCACTATGGTGCACCACAGTATACATGGAGCGAGAGCGATATGAGCTGTACGGCACGCAGGATATGTGAGGGATGTGAAAATGAAGAAAGCGAAACTGTAACTGCATCTTATACAGAGGAAAAAGCAGGATGTGAAACAAACGGCAAGAAAGAGTACAAAGCAGAATTTAAAAATCCATCATTTGAGGTTCAGACAAAGACGATCATGACGGATTCACTTGGACATGATGTAACAGATGCAGTCTGGTCAAAGGATGAAAAGGCACATTGGAAAGATTGTAAAAATGGATGTGGAAAGAAATTAGAACAGGCAGAGCATACATTTCAGACGATCATCGACCGGCAGGCAACAGAAAGTACCGAAGGCAGCAGCCATGAGGAATGCAGCGTATGCGGCTATCAGAAAGCAGCAGTTGTGATCCCGGTGACCGGGAAGGAAGAAACAACAAATGAACAGCCGTCCAATACAAATACACTTACCGTCGGACAGGTTGTTGTGAATAAGGCAGATGGATCGTTCTATACCATCAAGAAGAATGCCGGTAAAGTCCATGAGGTAGAATACAAGGCACCGAAAAACAAAAAACAGACAAAGATCGCTGTGCCGGATTCTATCAAAATTAATGGTGCGACCTATAAAGTAACATCGATCGCAAAGAGTGCATTTAAGAATAATAAGAAACTAAAGACGGTTACGATCGGTAAGAATGTATCAAAGATCGGAGAAAATGTCTTTTCCGGATGCAAGAAGTTAAAGACAATTACGATAAAATCTACAAAACTGAAAGCAAAGACACTTTCTAAGAGTACATTTAAAGGAATCACAAAAGCAACCACGGTCAAAGTACCGAAGAAGAAATTATCCGCTTATAAGAAATTATTTAAGAGCAGGGGACTTTCTTCCAAAGTAAAAGTAAAGGCATATTAAAGTAAGACAGACAACGTTACAGTATACAGGTTTTCCTGCGGACTGTAGCGTTGTTTTTTTCTGGTGCAATCTATGGCAGGATAGGTATAGAATATTTTCAGAAGAAATGGTAAAATGAAATCGGTCAATCCGTGCAGAGATGCGTGTGGCTCCGGCTGCATTACCTGCGACACTTTTTTCAATAGCGTAGGCTTAGCGGTGTTATCGTGAGGTAGCGGATGACCTTTTTATGTATTGCTCTAGGAAAAGAGGTAGATCAGGCAATCAAAGAGGGGAATAAAGCATTATTGGGTACGCTAAAAGAACTTAGCTTAAAAAAGCGGAACAGATTGCAATTTCTAAATTATGTTTGTATAGGGAGGATGACGATATGGGTAAGATTATCTTGTATCATGGGAGTCCTGACAAAGAAATAAAGCCAGCTTTTGGATTGGGAGAAAACCGGCATGATTACGGAAAAGGCTTTTATTTGACGGAAAATATTGATCTTGCAAAAGAATGGGCGGTTTGCAGACCGGATGAGACAAATGGCTGGGTTCATAAATATGAGTTGGATATGGAAGGACTGAAAGTACTTGATTTCCAGAAATATAGCATTTTATCATGGCTGGCTGAATTAATGAAACACAGGGATGCAGCAGACTCTAAGCGTTACAGAATGTTGTCGCAGAAGTTTATTGCAAAATATGGTATCGAAACAAGCGGATATGATGTGATAAAAGGATGGAGAGCGGATGCATCGTACTTTTATATTGCAAAAGCGTTTGTCAGAGATGAAATTGATGTGGAAATTTTAGAAGAGCTCCTTTTGTTGGGAGGTTTGGGAATACAGTATTGTATTAAATCAGAACTGGCATATTCGAGGCTGTCTGAGAGAAAAGAAGAACTTATTTCCGTGGAATATGACGAGTTTAATGAAAAATACAATGAACGCGATGTGACAGCAAGGAAAAGGATGAAAGAATTGATTGACTCTGATGCAAATAAAGTAACCAATGTGTTTAGTACACTTTTATGAGGAGAGAAAAATGCGGGCATATTCAGAGACATATTTAGATGATGTGGTAGAGAGTCAGGGAAAACTGTTTGATTTTGTAGCGCAGACATTTCCTGAAAATGATACAACGGATTTTATAGAAGCGTATATGAAAAGTAAAACCAGAAAATATATCGATGAGTCGATGGCGTATGTTAATACCATGGATGCTAAAGAATTATGGAGATATTTTTCGGATACAGAAAAGTATAAATTGAAAGCTGGAAAGGCTTTAGAAGGGTTTATGCCGGACTGGATTGGCGAGTTTTATGCGTATTATCAATGGTACTATAATATTCCAAGCTCGGAGGTGATAGAAAAAGTACCGTTAAATTTTTTGATGAAAGCGTATCACGGACTGCATGACTTAGAGCTTGATCTGGCAGTAAAAAAGGTAGGTGCAGCATAAAATGGATATTTTATGTTTTCATAATCCTGATGAGGAAAATGGATACTTGAGTAACTGGTATATGTCACAGTTTGATGTAAATGGAATCGGATTTTCATCTATGGAGCAATATATGATGTATAAAAAGGCAGTTTGTTTCAGAGACGATGTGATTGCTGAAAAGATATTGGAAACAGATGAGGTTGGATCTATAAAAGAACTGGGACGTATGGTGGCAGGCTATAATGAAAATTACTGGAATGGTATAAGGCAGATTGTAGTTTATGAAGGGCTTATAGCAAAATTTTCCCAAAATGATAAATTGAGGGAAGGTTTGTTACATACGAAAGATCAAATCCTTGCAGAATGTGCGGTAAAAGACAGAATTTGGGGGATTGGATTATCTATGAAAGATCCAAATCGGATGGATTTGAGCAAATGGAGAGGTCAAAACTTATTAGGATACACATTGATGATGATAAGAGACAGGTTGTAAATGTTATTACTTATCTGAAATATTCTTATGAAGAAGGATATGTAAAAGTAAAGGCATACTAAAGTAAGACAGACAACGTTACAGTATACAGGTTTTTCTGCGGACTGTAGTGTTGTTTTTTTAATTCATAGGATTCGGGTGTCAAAATTTGGAAGCCACCTTTTGACACCCGAATCTTCATAGGAAAATTACGTCCATGAATTAAAAAATCTTCGCATTCCTGTGATAGCAATCAGACAATTCTAAACAAATTCTAAAAAATTGGCACACTGGTATGACCAGAATTTATTGACACAACCACCCTAAAATGATAGAATTTATCTATAAGTAACAGATAAGGCGAAAAATGTTACAAAAGAAATGGAGATTATCATGGGAAATGTACGGATTCTGGAAGTAAAACAGAGCATTTTCGAGAGCAATGACAAGCAGGCAGCATTGCTTCGCGAAGAACTGAAAAAAGACGGCGTGTTCTTGTTGAACCTGATGTCATCGCCTGGATCAGGCAAGACAACGACGCTGACACGCACGATCGAGGCACTGAAAGATGACTTGAAGATCGGTGTCATGGAGGCAGATATCGACTCTGACGTGGATGCGGAAACAATTTTAAAGACCGGAGCAAAGGCAATCCAGCTTCATACAGGCGGCATGTGTCATCTGGATGCAGATATGACGAGACAGGGATTAAAAGGACTTGGAACAGATGATGTGGAACTGGTTATTTTAGAGAATGTCGGCAATCTGGTATGTCCAGCGGAGTTCGATACAGGTGCAGTGAAAAATGCGATGATCTTATCCGTACCGGAAGGACATGACAAACCTTTAAAATACCCGCTGATGTTTTCCATCTGCGATGTCGTGCTGATCAACAAGATCGATGTGATGCCATATTTTGATTTTGACTTAGAGCAGTGTAAAAAGAACATCCTGATGCGCAATCCGAATGCAAAGATCATCCCGATCTGTGCAAAGACAGGTGAAGGTATGGAAGAATGGGCAGACTGGCTGAAAAAAGAGACCGCTGCATGGAAAGAGGAGGAACACGCATGAAAAAGTTTGAGTACACACCACCGGAACAGCCGAGAGAGCTGATCTTAAAATTAGGACAGAAGATCACCGACCGTATCGGTCATACAGTGACAGCCGAAGATCCGGAATATTATGGATTAGAAGCACTTGTGACGGATGAGATGGCAGAAGTTGCACTGAAAATGAAAGTGCGCAAACCGATGACATTAGCACAGGCCGTAAAAGCAACCGGAAAAGAAGAAAAAGTGTTAGAAGAACTGTTGCAGGAAATGAGTAACATCGGTCTTTTAGAGTACAACTGGGAGAATCCGAAACACGAGAAGCAGTATGTCCTTCCGATGTATGTACCGGGAAGTGCAGAGTTTTTTAACATGAAGTTAGATCAGATTAAAGAGCACCCGGAAGTTGCATCATTCTTTGAGCGCATGGCATTTTTACCATTGCAGAAAGTAACACCGATGGTACCGCCAGGAGGCGCTGGAATCGGTATGCACGTTATCCCGGTTGAGAAAGCGATCGAGACGGAAAATGAGTCTGTCAGTGTCGAGCATATTTCCCACTGGTTGGATAAATATGATGGAAAATATGCAGCAGGTCCGTGTTCCTGCCGTTATTCCCGCGGTGTTTTGGGCGAGGGATGCGCGGATGATCCGGAAGACTGGTGTATCGGTGTCGGCGATATGGCTGACTATTTAGTCGAGACAAACAAGGGACATTACATTACACGTGAAAAGGTAATGGAAATCTTACAGCGTGCGGAGGATAACGGATTTGTTCATCAGATCACAAACATTGACGGCGAGGACAAGATTTTTGCCATCTGTAACTGTAATGTAAATATCTGTAATGCACTTCGTACTTCACAGTTATTTAACACACCGAACATGTCACGTTCTGCTTATGTGGCAAAGGTTGAAACAAAGGATTGTGTTGCATGTGGACGCTGCGTAGAGTACTGTCCGGCAGGTGCCGTAAAAATGGGTCAGAAACTCTGTACGAAAGATGGAACCATCACCTATCCGAAACACGAGCTGCCGGATAATACCAAGTGGGGACCGGAAAAATGGGATATGGATTACCGTGATAACAACCGCATCAACTGTTATGATACCGGAACGGCACCGTGTAAGACGGCATGTCCGGCACATATCGCAGTACAGGGATACTTAAAGATGGCGGCACAGGGACGATACACAGATGCCCTTGCCCTGATCAAAAAGGAAAATCCGTTCCCGGCAGTCTGCGGCCGTGTCTGCAACCACCGCTGTGAGGATGCATGTACAAGAGGAACTGTGGACCAGGCAGTTGCGATCGATGATGTCAAGAAATTTATCGCAGAACTGGATCTGAATTCAGATACACGTTACATTCCACCGGTCGTACAGCCGTCAAACCGTGGAACTTTCCCACAGAAGATTGCAATCATTGGTGGTGGCCCGGCTGGTTTAAGCTGTGCGTTTTATTTGGCAACCAGAGGTTACAAACCGACTGTATTTGAGAAAAATGAACGTCCGGGTGGAATGCTCGTTTACGGTATTCCTTCTTTTAAATTAGAGAAAAATGTTGTGGATGCTGAAATCGAAGTGATGCGTGAACTTGGTGTGGATATCAAATGCGGCGTGGAAGTTGGAAAAGATATTTCGTTAGACGAACTGCGCGCGCAGGGATATCAGGCATTTTATATTGCAATCGGCTGCCAGGGAAGCCGCAAAGCAGGCATTCCGGGCGAGGATGCCGCGGGTGTAATGAGTGCGGTTGATTTCTTACATATCGTATCCGGTGGAAACGAAGACTACCGCGTGGATGGCAGATCTGTTGTCATCGGTGGCGGTAACGTGGCAATCGATGTGGCACGTACAGCGGCACGCTGTGGTTCCAACGAAGTTTCCATGTTCTGCTTAGAGTCTGAAAAAGAGATGCCGGCATCCAAAGATGAGGTGGAAGAAGTCAAAGAAGAGGGAGCTGCCGTTCACTGTGGCTGGGGTCCGAAAGAGATTTTGACAGAAAACGGTAAAGTGCGTGGCATCGTGCTGAAAAAATGTGTTTCCGTCAAAGATGAGACTGGACGTTTTAACCCACAGTTCGATGAGAATGAGACAATGACCGTGGAATGTGAGCATGTATACTTAAGTATTGGACAGAGCATTCTCTGGGGTGACCTTTTGGCAGGCTCTAAAGTGGAACTTGGAAGAGGAAACGGAGCAGTAGCAGATCCGCTTACTTACCAGACCGCAGAACCGGATATCTTTGTCGGTGGAGATGTCTATACCGGACCGAGTTTTGCAATCAATGCGATCGCAACCGGAAAAGAAGGTGCAGAGTCCATTCACCGTTTTGTACATGAAAACGCAAGCATGACGATCGGAAGAAACCGCCGTCAGTTTATCGAACTGGATAAGGAAAATCTTGCCCTGGAAGGATATGACAGTGCAAAGAGACAGCGTCCTGCAATGGATGACAAGATTGATGCGCACAGATCATTCCGCGATGCACACAGGACACTGACCGAGGAGCAGGTGAAGATCGAGACTGCGCGTTGTCTTGGATGTGGAGCTTCCGTGGTCGATCCGAACAAGTGTATCGGCTGTGGTGTCTGCACGACAAAGTGTGAATTTGATGCGATCCATCTGCACCGCGAGCTGCCGGAGTGCAGCCGTATGGTAAAAGCGGAGGACAAGATGAAGGCAATTCTTCCTTATATGTTAAAACGTGAAGTGAAGATCCGTTTTGGAAAAAAGGAGAAATAACGCGAATGCATGAACTTGGAATCGTATTTCATGTGATCAAAAGCGTGGAGGAGATCGCGCAGGAAAATGAACTGACAAAGGTTTCGGCTGTGACACTTTCCATCGGGGAAGTGTCCGGCATCGTGCCGTCTTATCTCACAGACTGCTGGCGCTGGGCGGCGGACCGCACAGAGGTTTTATCCGGCAGTGAGTTAAATATCGAGACAATCCATGCAGTGACACATTGTGATGACTGTGGCTGCGAATATGATACCGTAGCACATGGTAAGATCTGCCCGGAGTGCGGCGGGGAACATACCTGGCTTTTATGTGGAAATGAGACGATGATCAAAGAGATCGAGGTGCCAGAGGAAGAGCCGGTGCCGTAAAGAGTAACATTTTTGTTACTGTTCACTCGCAAGCTTGACACTTGCTGTCAAGCTGTGCGCCAAAGACTATATCATGCCAGATTACAGCCCCATGCATCGAAGATGCATTTAAAATGGGCTGTAATCGTTACTGCTCACACAGTATGTGTGAACAGTAACACATTTTTTGTATTTTATATCGTACAGAATCGAAACATAATTGCAATTCCTAAAAAATCATGATACCCTTTGTATACATAATACTTATATAGGCAAAAAATTTTGCTGTATAATTTTTGTGTATGCAGAGGGTATTGTTATAATAAGAAATTTGCCCGTAAAATGCATCTAAATTGAGATTGTAAATCTTTGCAAAGAGCACATGTAAAGTCCTTTTTGCACAAGATTGTTTATTAGAAAAAGAAAAGACGCTGACATCAAAAGAATCACTTGAGATGAAAGGTATGGCATAAATGGAAAATGTAAGAGGCGCAATGCGACTCTTATTAGGCTGTACCTGAAATTAGGGGTACAGTTTTTTTATTCCAAAATCTGTATCATAGATTCGTGTATGAAAATCATATAAATTTGATAATCAGGGAGGAAACGAATGGATACAAGAGTAGCTTTGATCGGGATCATCGTTGAAAATATGGATTCCACGCCGGAACTAAATAAACTTTTGCATGAATACGGCTCGTATATTATCGGACGGATGGGTCTGCCATACCGTGAGCGGAATGTGCATATCATCAGCGTTGCAATCGATGCGCCGCAGGATGTTATCAATGCACTTTCCGGGAAAATCGGCAGACTTGATGGAATCACGGCAAAGACGGTGTATTCGAATGTTGGCATGGCATAAGCTGGCGTGGATATGAATTGAAAATATACACATTGGGCAAAATCAAAAGAAATATATGTCGGATGCCCAATCTCACTAGCAGAAAGACCATTATGATCGGACAGGGATAAATTTATGTTACAAAACCAGAGAACACCAGACAAAAACAAACAGAAAAACTATGGCATGTCAGCGCAGAATTTTAAAAATCTGCCAGAGACAATAGAAAAGACAGCAGATATCACAAAAGAACAGCTTGCATTTCTTCTTGCCACAGAGGACGATGCGATGATACAGGATTTAAAACAGCGTGCGCGGAACACAGGTGACCGCATCTATGGAAAAAATGTCTACATCCGCGGACTGATTGAGTTCACAAATTACTGCAAAAATGACTGCCTTTACTGTGGAATCCGCAGAAGTAACTGCCACGCAGACCGCTACCGGCTGACGGAAGAAGAGATTCTTTCCTGCTGTAAAATCGGATATGAGCTGGGATTCCGCACCTTTGTACTGCAGGGTGGGGAGGATGGATTTTATACCGATGAAAAGATCTGTCAGATCGTTTCAAAGATCAAGGCAGAATATCCTGATTGTGCGGTGACACTTTCTATCGGAGAAAAATCAAGAGAGAGCTATCAGGCATATTTTGATGTGGGGGCAGACCGGTATCTGCTGCGCCACGAGACGGCAGATGAGGCACATTATAAGAAACTGCACCCGGCAGAGATGTCCTATCAGAACCGGATGCGCTGTCTTAGAGATTTAAAAGAAATCGGATATCAGACCGGCTGCGGATTTATGGTAGGTTCGCCTTATCAGACCGTAGATACCCTGTGGGAAGATCTGCAGTTTATCCGTAGATTGAAACCGCAGATGGTCGGTATTGGTCCGTTTATCCCGCAGAAAGATACGCCGTTTGGTACTGAGACAGCGGGCACTATGGAGATGACACTGCGGCTGCTTTCCATTATCAGACTGATCCATCCGCATGTACTTCTCCCGGCGACCACAGCGCTTGGAACGATTCATCCTAAGGGCAGGGAGCTTGGAATTTTAGCGGGAGCAAATGTCGTCATGCCGAATTTATCCCCGGTTGCCGTGCGGGAGAAATATAAATTATATGATAATAAGATCTGCACCGGTGACGAGGCAGCAGAGTGCCGCTTCTGCATGCAGAAACGAATGGAAAGCATTGGCTATCAGGTAGCCGTAAACAGGGGCGATTTTCAGCCATAAGGAAGCAGAATGGAAAGTATCAGCCATCTGTGAGACAGAACGGGCGGACATAAGATAACTTCAGAAATCACTAATTGACAAAAAGCCAGCAGACTTAAGGCGGATCTACTGGTTTTATACGACAGTTCTGCAAAAAGAGCAGTCTGTCGTCCATATAAAAATACACTAACCGGAAAGCAAGCGGGCGCAAACTGACCGGAAAGAAAGGAAGAATGTATGTATAACGCAAAATCATTAAAAGCAGAAGAGTTTATTTCAGATGAGGAGATCAGAGAGACACTTGCCTATGCAGATGCCAACAAGGACAATGTGGCACTGATCGATGAGATCATCGAGAAGGCAAAATTAAGAAAGGGCTTAAATCATAGGGAGGCATCTGTCCTCTTAGCATGTGAGATTCCTGAAAAAATCCAGGAAGTTTATGCACTTGCAGAGCAGATCAAAAAAGATTTTTACGGAAACCGTATCGTATTGTTTGCACCGCTTTATTTGTCAAACTACTGCGTGAACGGCTGTGTATACTGTCCGTATCATCTGAAAAACAAACACATTGCAAGAAAGAAACTGACGCAGGAAGACATCGTAAAAGAAGTTACTGCATTGCAGGATATGGGACATAAACGTCTTGCCATTGAGGCGGGCGAAGATCCGGTCAACAACCCGATCGAATATATCTTAGAGTGCATCAAGACCATCTACAGCATCAAACATAAAAACGGTGCGATCCGCCGTGTCAATGTCAATATTGCTGCAACGACCGTGGAAAATTACCGCAAATTAAAAGAAGCTGGAATCGGAACTTATATCCTGTTTCAGGAGACTTACCATAAAGAAAGCTATGAAAAGCTGCATCCGACCGGACCGAAACACGATTACGCATATCACACAGAAGCGATGGACCGTGCAATGGAGGGCGGAATTGATGATGTAGGACTTGGCGTATTGTTTGGACTTGACCTTTACCGTTATGAGTTTGCAGGACTTTTGATGCACGCAGAACACTTAGAGGCAGTACATGGAGTCGGACCGCATACTATCAGTGTACCGCGAATCAAGCATGCAGATGACATTGATCCGTCTGCATTTGACAATGGCATCTCTGACGACACATTTGCAAAGATCTGTGCTCTGATCCGTGTTTCCGTGCCATATACCGGAATGATCATCTCAACAAGAGAGAGCCAGGAAGTGAGAAACAAAGTCCTTCCGCTTGGCGTTTCCCAGATCAGCGGTGCATCAAAAACAAGCGTCGGCGGCTACGCAGAGCCGGAAAAAGAAGGAGAAGTGACCAGCGAGCAGTTTGATGTCAGCGACCAGAGAACCTTAGATGAAGTTGTGAACTGGCTGATCAAACTGGGGTATATCCCAAGTTTCTGTACTGCATGTTACCGCGAGGGAAGAACCGGTGACCGTTTTATGGCACTTTGTAAAAACATGCAGATCTTAAACTGCTGTCACCCGAATGCGCTGATGACATTAAAAGAATATCTGGAAGATTATGCAAGCGAAGAGACAAAACGTCTTGGTATGGAGCTGATCGACAGAGAACTTGAAAAAATTCCGAATCCGAAAGTAAAACAGACTGCATACGAGCACATCCACGATATCGCAGAGGGAAAACGTGATTTCAGATTTTAAGAGAAGAAAAACGGGATGCATATCTTAAATGGACAAACAGAAAGCAGAGCGGGAAAATCCGTGCTGCCGGGTAGATTGTCCGAAAGGAGTACTATGGCAGGAACACTAAATGATACACCAGGCAGCAACCGTCTGCATATTGGTGTGTTCGGGAAAACAAACAGCGGGAAATCTTCTTTTATTAACGCCTTCACACATCAGGAAGTCTCCATTGTTGCAGATGTTGCCGGAACGACGACGGATCCGGTCTATAAGCCGATGGAGATCAGTCCGCTTGGTCCCTGTGTGATTATTGACACAGCGGGATTTGATGATGAGACTGAGCTTGGGGAACGCCGTGTGGAGAAAACGAAACTGGCAGCGGAAAAGGCGGATATCGCTGTGATCGTGGTATCTGGCGCGGATGCCTGCAGAGAGGATGCTTCAGAGACGAAAGATGCAAAAGAAAAATTACAACAGTCGTCCGAGAAAAATCAGGAGAACTTACCGGATCTCACAGAAGAATTAAAGTGGTATCAGTTTCTGAAAGAAAAAAATACGCCTGTTTTATTCCTCGTCGGGAAAGCAGATATTGATCCGCATACGGACGAACTTGCTTCTTATATCAAAGAAAAAACAGGAAAACAGGCGCTCACAGTCAGTGCCAAAACGGGGGCAGGGATCGACACAGTCAGGGAAGAACTCGCCCGCCTTGTGCCGGAAAATTACGGAGATAGGCTGATCACGGGAGATCTCGTCACAGAAGAAGATTTCGTCTTACTGGTCATGCCGCAGGATATCCAGGCGCCGAAAGGACGTCTGATCCTGCCGCAGGTGCAGACATTACGGGAACTTTTGGATAAAAAGTGCCTGGTCATGAGTGTGACAACAGATAAACTATTGCCGGCACTTGCAGCCTTAAAAGAACCGCCGAAACTGATCATCACAGACTCACAGGTATTCGGCTATGTGTATGAGCACAAGCCGAAAGAGAGCATGCTGACCTCATTTTCTGTTTTGTTTGCAGCGTATAAAGGAGATCTTCCTTACTATGTGGAAGGTGCAAAAATGTTAGATTCCCTGACAAATGAATCGCATGTTCTGATCGCAGAATGCTGCAGCCATGCGCCACTGCAGGAAGATATCGGAAGAGTCAAAATCCCGCGCATGTTAAAAAAGCGCGCAGGAGAGAGCATTACCGTAGACATCATGAGTGGAACGGATTTTCCACAGGATTTATCCGGCTATGATCTGATCATCCAGTGCGGTGCATGCATGTTTAACCGCAAATATGTGATGTCGCGGATCGACCGTGCCAAAAAACAGCAGGTTCCGATGACAAATTATGGGGTGACGATCGCACATCTGACCGGAATACTTGATAAAATTTCAATGTAGATAGTTTGTCAGACAGATATATAATAAGAAGATACGATAAGAGAGTGTAAGCCCGCAGAGAACCGGTGATGGTTTCCTGCGAGCTTGTTCAGACTAAAGCAGATACGTTTTCTTACCGATAATAGCTTATATAACTAGAAGTAGTTATGAAAAGAGGAAATAAGAACTTTTACATGTGGGAATGAGGAGCAAAATGAACGATTTTAATTATTATGCACCGACAAAAGTTGTTTTCGGAAAAGGTGCGGAACAAAAAGTTGGAAACCTGATAAAAGAACAGAACTGTAAAAAGGTTCTCATCCATTATGGAAGCGGCAGTGCCAGACGCTCCGGTCTGTTAGACAGGATCGAGGCGATCTTTGATAAAGAGGGGATCACTTACGTCGAATTGGGCGGTGTCGTTCCAAACCCGAGACTTTCTCTGGTGTATGAAGGAATCGCACTCTGTAAAAAAGAAAATGTCGATTTCATCCTTGCCGTCGGCGGCGGAAGTGTCATTGATTCCGCAAAGGCGATCGGATATGGTGTTGCAAATGAAGGAGACGTGTGGGATTTCTTTGATTTTAAACGGAAACCGACTGCATGTCTGCCGATCGGTGTAGTGCTTACGATCGCGGCGGCGGGAAGTGAGATGAGCGGTTCCTGCGTAATAACAAAGGAAGATGGCGGCATGAAGAGAGGATGCACGACCGATTACAGCCGATTAAAGTTTGCTGTTTTAGATCCGGAGCTTACGATGACGCTTCCACCATATCAGACAGCATGCGGATGCACGGATATCCTGATGCATACGATGGAACGCTATTTCAACCACGGTGAAAACATGGAACTGACGGATGGAATCGGTGAAGCACTGATGCGCACGGTGATCAGAAATGCAAAAATCCTTGTAAAAGAGCCGGAAAATTATGATGCGCGCGCGGAAGTCATGTGGGCGGGAAGTCTTTCCCATAATGGACTGACCGGCTGCGGAACGGATGGTGGTGACTGGGCAACGCACAAATTAGAACACGAGCTTGGTGGAATGTTTGATGTGGCACATGGAGCAGGGCTTGCCGCGATCTGGGGAAGCTGGGCACGCTATGTCTGCGGGGAGCGTATTGAACGATTTGTGCAGTTTGCAGAGCACGTTATGGGTGTGGAGCCGCAGGAAACAGAACAGAAGACGGCAGAGGCAGGCATTGCTGCAATGGAGGATTTTTACCGGGAAATCCATATGCCGACATCATTAACGGAACTTGGCATTGCGCCGACAGAAGAACAGATAAAAGAACTGGCAGAAAAGTGTAATGCGGCAGTCAGAGGCAATCTTGGAAAAGTAAAGCATCTGGATGTGGAAGATATGATCGCAATCTATACGGCAGCAAAATAATATTTTTATAGAAATTCAGGTATAAACACGATAAAAAACAGCATGAGAAAGCCCCTGCAAAACTCGTATCTACAGGTTTTGCAGGGGCTTGTATTCTGTAAAAATTATTTTGCTAAAAGCATCATGATCTGATTGCTGCGCTGTACAAATTTTGCCATAGCGTCAACAGACAGCGGCTGGTTGGAAAGCATTGCAAGATCGTAAAGCTGTTCACAGAACATCGGAACATGCTCGGAATCTTTGTGCTCAAAGATATATTTTACAAGTTCATTGTTTGCGTTTAAGGTCAGGGTCTGATCCGCAGCAAACATGTTCGGATCCATGCCGCCCATGCCGTTCATTGCATACATCTTCATCATATCCTGCATACGTCTGCCTTCCTCGGAAAGCGTGATGACAGAAGCGATATCCGCATTTTTCAGCTTTTCAACTTTGACAGTCAGTTTATTGTTGTTTAAAGCTTTTTTAAACACATCAGTCAGGGTATCTGTCTCAGCCTTTAAGTCCTCAGCGGAAGTCTCGTCCTTTAAGGATTCTGTGACATCTGCATCAATACGCATGAATTTATAATGCTCATTGCGCTGCTCAAGCTGTGAGATGAAGGAAGTATCAATGTTGTGGTCTAAGATGACAGCGTCCATGTTCTGCTCTTTGAACATCTTAATGTACTGACCCTGCTGAAGTTTGTCAGTTACATAGTAGATTACCTTGCGCTCATCTTTTTCCTCAGTATTCTCATCTGCTGCATCGGTGCTTTCCTTTTTGATCGGATTGCCGTCAGCATCTAATACCTCAGCTTCATCTTTGTTTTCGTCTTTCTTTTCTTCCTCTTTGACTAAGAGTTCCGGAAGAGTGAGATATTTGTCATCCAGATTCTTGAACAGGATGTAATCGTTCATCTTGTCACAGAACTTGGTATCTTTCAGACAGCCGAATTTGATGAACGGGCTGATGTCGTCCCAGTATTTCTCGTAATTTTCTTTATCCGTCTTGCACATACCGATCAGCTTGTCAGCTACTTTCTTGGTGATGTACTCGGAGATCTTCTTTACAAAACCATCGTTCTGCAGTGCACTTCTGGATACGTTAAGCGGCAGATCCGGGCAGTCGATCACACCTTTTAAGAGCATTAAGAATTCAGGAATGACTTCCTTGATGTTGTCGGCGATAAATACCTGATTGTTGTAAAGTTTGATGGTTCCCTCGATGGAATCATACTCGGTATTGATCTTCGGGAAGTACAGGATACCCTTTAAGTTGAACGGATAGTCCATATTCAAGTGGATCCAGAACAATGGTTCTTTGTAATCTAAGAATACTTTGCGGTAAAATGCTTTGTATTCTTCCTCGGTGCATTCGTTCGGACTCTTTGCCCAGAGAGGGTTGGTATCGTTTAATGGAACCGGACGCTTTACGATCTTTAATTTATCTTTTGCAGGAGAAACTTCAACGACTTCTTTTTCGCCGTTTTCGTTTTCTTTCTCCTCTGTTTTTGCTTCCTCATGGATCGTCTCAACGACAGTGTCTGTGTCTAATTTATCAGCGGCGTCGATCGTCTCATATTCTGTCTCAGCGTTTGCCTTCTCAAGGAAGATCGGAGTCGGCATGAAAGAGCAGTACTTTTCGATGACTTCTCTTGCACGGTACTCGTTGGAAAATTCAACGGAATCCTCGTTTAAGAAAAGGGTGATTTCTGTACCGACGCCTTCTTTGGTGCCATCAGCCATATCAAATTCAGTACCGCCGTCGCAGGACCAGTGAACAGCCGTTGCGCCGTCTTTGTAGGATAATGTATCGATCGTTACCTGATCAGCTACCATGAATGCGGAATAGAAGCCAAGTCCGAAGTGACCGATGATCTGATCGTCGTTTGCTTTGTCTTTGTATTTTTCAATGAAATCTGTTGCGCCGGAAAATGCGATCTGGTTGATGTATTCCTCAACCTCGTCTGCGGTCATACCAAGACCATTATCGATAAATTTTAAGGTTTTTTCTTCCGGATTTACAACAACGTGGATCTCCGGTTTGTAGTCAGATGGTAATGTATATTCGCCCATCATTTCGAGTTTTTTTAATTTTGTGATCGCATCACATCCGTTACTGATCAGCTCACGGAAGAAGATGTCGTGATCGGAATATAACCATTTTTTGATAATCGGGAACAGATTATCGCTGTTAATTGAAAGATTTCCATGTTTCTCTGCCATATTCAAACACTCCTTTATAATCGTAATAAAATGCAGTGGGCAGATCCGCCTCGCTGCTGCCTAAATCTAATATTATAACCGCAAATTTCAAAAGTCAATAGAAAATCAGCACTCTTTTTTAATGAGTGCTAACAAAAGAAACGGAAATGCCTTAAAACAGGGAAAAACCAGTATTTCTTAAAAAAATATAAATTAAGCAGATAAATGGGATTTTCATTTTGCAGGATTTGTTTTATCATGATAACAGTGAAATTTATTATGCAGATGAAAAAGATGTTTGCTGGGCAGAAATGGAGATTATTATGACACGCGACAATAACATTCCGGAAATTGATTTTGTGATCACATGGGTAGATGGCAATGATCCGGACTGGCAGAAACAGAAAATGGAGTACAGTATGCAGCCGGATCTGTCGCAGAAACAGGATGACAGAAAAGAGAGATACAGAGACTGGGATCTGCTGAGGTACTGGTTTCGTGGTGTGGAGCGTTTTGCACCATGGGTGCGCAGGATACACTTTGTTACATGGGGGCATCTGCCATCCTGGTTAAATAAAGAACATCCGAAGTTAAATATTGTAAATCATAAAGATTTTATTCCAGAAAAATATCTGCCGACATTTAATTCACATGCCATTGAGTGGAATATGCACAGAATCCCAGGTCTGGCAGAGAATTTTGTATATTTTAATGATGATATGTTTCTGATAAAAAAGGTCAGACCGGAACAGTATTTTAAAAATGATCTTCCGGTGGATATGCTGGCTCTTCAGCCTGATGTGGCAAATACAAAAGATCAGGTCATGCCATATATTTACCTGAATAATACCATGCTTCTGGCAAAATATTTTGACAAACGTAAAAATATGAAAAAACAGCCGGGAGCATATTTCCATCCCGGTTATCCGTTTATGTATTTTATTTATAATATGTTAGAACTGGCGTTCCCGTTGTTTACAGGATTTTACACGGTTCATGGGCCGTCTCCTTTTAAAAAGAGTACTTTTGTGAAAATGTGGGAATTAGAACCGGAGTTGTTAAACGAGGTGTGCAGCCATAAATTCCGTCAGAAAGAGGATGTCAGCCAGTATGTGCTCAGGGAGTATCAGAAACTGACTGGCGGTTTTGTTCCCGGCAATGTAAGAAGACTCTGCCGGTATTATGATGTCTCAAATGATAACAGCAGGATTGTGGCTGATATAGGTCATCAGAAGAGTGGAAGCGTCTGTTTGAATGACAGCAATCAGGAGATTGATTTTGAGTGGGCAAAAGAAGAACTTCATATGGGATTTGCACAGATCTTGAAGGAAAAATCTGCATTTGAAAAGTAAGAGGTGAAAAAAGTGATCGTATTAAAAGCAGATAGCGAATTAAAAATGACATTTGAACGGCTGATAAAGACCATGCATGCAAATGTAAACTGGACAGGTCTTTTTGTGGCACTTGATAATTATCTCATTTTACAGGGGGAAGTGCGCTCCCTGTTTTTTCATTTTGACAGCAGAAAAGTGGCGGAAAATATTGTAGATCTGCCGATCAAAGAAGATGAGATCAAAGATACCGATGAGGCAGCAGTACGGGATGTGATCAATATGATCCTGTATGCATTTGGAAAATGGGGAACGATCCAGGGACTTCGTGTGGAAAAAAATACGGAGCAGCTGAATACTCTTTTCGGGAATGTGCTTGCAGGAATCTATATTGAACCGGAATATACCACGCAGTATTTTCGTTTTTATCATGCAGGAAAGCGTATTACCTATGAAGATGTGATACAGGCGGCACTTGAGGCAAAAGAAGCAGTGCAGAAGGAAGAGGAAGCAGACGAGGAACAGGGACTCTGGCATAAAGTTGAATGGAAGATGGCGCATACTGTTTTTGAGAGAACAGAACTTTCACTGTCAGAAAGAGCAAAAGGCAGGATTGGCAATAACTTTTATAAAGTTGGTTACCGCTGCCCAAAATGCAAAGGAAATCTGCATATGATCATGTATCCGAAAGGAAAAGAGTTTCGAATCGAGACGCCTGAGGGAGTAGTCCTTTTGGCAAAAGCATGTACCTGTGCAGCGTGTCACAGATTTTATACGCCGCGCCCATGGAAACTTCTTGGAGACGGCGATATTTATCTGATGGATTTTGAGGAGGATAAAAAGGCATACGAAGATTATCTTGAGCTGATGGGGCGTAACGGCGAGCATGAGGCAAACAGCCGTTATAATGAGTATGAGGACGGCAGAAAGCCGGCGGGTGTCGAGGACGAGCAGCAGCCACTTGAGGAACTGTGCGAGGATCTGCCGGAATATTCAGATGCAGACTTTGAGGAATTATTAAATAAGATAGAAGAGGGGTTTTTCCCGGAAAGCAGTATTGCAGCCTGCGAACCTGCCATACAGGAGGAAAAAAAGCGTCGTAAAAAGTTAAAGAGTACGCCTGCATCAGATCAGGACGAAGTCACAGATGATGAAGAAGAGCAGGATGAGAGCAAGAACCGGCACGCAGAAAAACAGCATGGAAATGAAAGCGCGGGTGAAAGTGGATGGAAGCGGAACGAGCACAAAAAGCAATATGAAGATGTACGTCAAAATGAAACGGAAAGCCGCCATGTGAACGCTTCCAGATATGAGAGTGACAGCAGGCAGCCGCACGAAGCTGGGCGGATTGGTGGGGAATCGTCCGATGAAAAATATGCACAGGTAAATGATGCGGAGGCACAGAAAGCCCGTGAAACTTATCAGGCTAAATTTGGAGTCGCAGACCGTATGTCAGAGCGCCAGCTTTCCGAATTAAAACACCAGCTCATGCATGAAACAAGAATTTCGCCCGAAGAGCGGAAACAATACCTGGATGTGTTAGAGGAAAAAGAACAGGACAGAAAGCTTGCCGCGTTAAATAAAAAGGCAGAGAACTGCGCAGATAAAAATTATGCCGTGATGCGCCGTGTCTATGACGAGATTGCAGAGGAAAAGCTGCCGCAGGAGAAAAAACAGAATCTGCTTTTAAATCTGAAACAGAAAATGCAGACACAGGCAGAGCGGGAAGTCGCAGAGCTGGTTGGGAAAATGCCGCCTAATATGGACAGGGCACGTTACCATGCACTTCGGGAGAAATTAAAAGAATACGAAGGAGTAGATTTAACCCCATATCAGGAACGGTTAGAATCGCAGAAAAATCTTGCCGAACAGCAGGAAATAAAAAATATGATCCGCCAGTCGAGAAAAATCACCAGAGATGATCTGACAGAGCTTAAGGAGCGTCTGAAAGAAAAGGAGTTTGAGCCGGGGCTGGTTTTGCCGTATTTTGAGCAGATCGAGAATAAAATCCGTCAAATGGATGAAAATGAGATCGCAGAAATTACCGGTGATCCGGCACACATGTCCTTTGATGAGGGAATGGATGCGTATCAGAAGATTGCAGAAGGACCATATTTACCGGATTTAAAGGATAATGCATTAGAACTTTTAAGCAGGCGTCTTTCCAAGATCAAGACGGATGAGTGTGAACAGCTTGTAAATAAGCTGAAAAATGAACTGGAAGAGGCGGGAATCACAGAAAGCCAGAAACATTATTTTTACCCGGCGAGAAAAGTGCTGTTAAAGCAGGCAGCGCCGCAGGAAACAGAGGTTATCGATTATGCCATGGCATCCTATGCCGCAGGAAACGGTCTGTTTGAATATCCGATTTTTGTGGTGGACACATCGAGAAACAACAGTGGAAAAGAGGGGATTATCCTGACACCGGAACATCTATATTACAGCACACTGATGACATCTTACCGTATTGATGTTCCGTCCATAGATGAGATCACTGCATCCACAGGACTTTTAAACCGTGGTGTGTATGTGACAGAGAAAAATGGGAAAAAGACGAAAATTCCATATGCGGTAGAAAATAAGCAGCTCACGGCATATGCCGGGGTATTGAATGAATTTATTCATTATTTACAGGAAAAACCGGATTCGCGAAATATTTCTTATCTGGCGAAAGAAAAACATGATACGATCTGCTGCTTCCGCTGTGGTTATGTATATAAGGGAGGAAATATCTGTCCAAAATGTGGATTTAAAAACAATGCTTAGAAAATATTAAGAATTATTAAAAATGCATAAAAATGCTTCTTATTTTTGAAAGATGTGATATAATATTACAATACATATTGTTATTTAATTAACAAAATATGTGATGGTTATATAAAAGTTGCACACAGTAAATGACACAAAAAATACAGGCATGTGTATGTGTCAGGGGGCGGCCTTTTGATGGCGGCAGATTGGAGGAAAGATGGCAAGATTTACATTACCACGCGATTTGTATCACGGAAAAGGGGCATTGGAAGCATTAAAGACGTTTGAAGGCAAAAAGGCGATTATCTGCGTAGGCGGTGGTTCCATGAAACGTTTCGGTTTTCTTGAACGCGCAAAACAGTATCTGGAAGAAGCCGGCATGGAAGTACAGCTTTTTGAAGGAATTGAGCCGGATCCATCGGTGGAGACCGTAATGAAGGGCGCAAAGGCGATGGAAGAGTTTGGTCCGGACTGGATCGTTGCGATCGGAGGAGGTTCGCCGATCGATGCGGCAAAGGCTATGTGGATCAAATACGAATATCCGGATATCACATTTGAGGATATGTGCAAGGTGTTTGGTATTCCAAAACTTCGTAAGAAAGCGCATTTCTGTGCGATTTCCTCAACTTCGGGAACTGCAACAGAGGTAACTGCATTTTCCATCATCACCGATTATGAGAAAGGTATCAAATATCCGATCGCTGACTTTGAGATCACACCGGATGTTGCAATCGTTGATCCGGAACTTGCAGAGACAATGCCACAGAAACTGGTAGCACATACCGGAATGGATGCGATGACACATGCAATCGAGGCATATGTATCGACAGCGAACTGTGATTTCACAGATCCGCTTGCCCTGCATGCAATCAAGATGATCCAGCGTGATCTGGTAGGATCTTATAACGGGGATATGGAAAAGAGAGATAACATGCATAATGCACAGTGTCTTGCCGGTATGGCATTTTCCAATGCACTGCTTGGTATCGTACATTCCATGGCACATAAGACCGGTGCTGCATTTGCGGATTACGGCGCACATATCATCCACGGTGCAGCCAACGCAATGTATCTGCCGAAAGTGATCGCATTTAACGCCAAAGATGAAACTGCAAAGAAACGTTATGGTGAGATCGCAGATTTCATGGGACTTGGCGGTGATTCATTAGACGAGAAAGTGGAACTTCTGATCAAATATCTGCGTGGTATGAATGATGACTTAAAGATTCCGCACTGTATTAAGAATTATGGTGCAGACAGTTATCCGACCGAGCAGGGCTTTGTACCGGAAGAAGTGTTCTTAGAGAGACTGCCGGAGATCGCAGCCAATGCAATCTTAGATGCATGTACAGGATCAAACCCGAGACAGCCGAGCCAGGAGGAGATGGAAAAGCTGTTGAAATGCTGTTACTATGACACGGAAGTAGATTTCTAGGATTTTTCGAAGCGGAGAATAAAAAGAAAAAGACAGACGGATTATTCCTGTTGGGTGGGAATGATCCGTCTGTTTTTCATTCATAGGAAATTACGTCCTATAAATGAAAACGCCCTCCGGGCGGGATGCGCACCTCGCGGAGGAGAAGAAAAATATTTTGAAGTATGTACAGGCAGATAGTCTGCGGAGATATGATAGAAATGATTTCGCAAACAATTGAAAATAGTCGTATTGCGGTTATATAGAAAAGGTAATGTAACATAGCGGTACAAATGAAGGAGGAGTTTTAGTTTATGAAAGGAAGGATGAAAAAAACTTTTACGGCATTGCTGGCTGCGACTGTTTTGGTTGGTGGGATGCCGGTAAATATGCAGGCGAATGTGATTGCAGAGACAGAAAAAACGGAATCGGCATCAGAGAAAGTAAATGAAAAATATGCGGATACGGAAGAACTGGATCTGATGGATCGTGAACGTCAGGAGACACAGGCAGGCGAACAGGAGAAACGGGAGAATACGGAGCAGCCAGAGTCGGAAGAAACAGAACAGCCAGACACAGAAGAATAGTCAGAGGAGACAGAGCAGCCAGACACAGAAGAACAGCCGGAGGAGACAGAGCAGCCAGACACAGAAACAGAACTGCCGGAAATGGAAGAAGAAACAGAAGAACGGGAAGAAACTTCAATCAAGGGGGACGCAAGTGAAGAGCAGATTGCAGCGGAACAGAAGGCCTGGACTCTGATTAATAAATATGCAGACCCGGATTACTTTTTAACAGATCCTGAAAGGAATGCTATAACAGATGCCCAGTTTGAGGAATTAAGACAGGCTGCATTACAGGCTGTAGCCGGGTGTACTACACAGTATGAGAAAATAAAAGCGATTATGGCATTTGTTGCGGACAGAACTTATTATGATTATTATGCCTATTATAATAATAAGCCAAGTTATTGGTCACCGTATGAGGTGTACGAGCAAAAGCGTGCTATGTGTTCGGGTTATGCAAGCCTTATGAGAACATTGTGCATTTCCATTGGAATTCCGTGCATGGATTTAGAGGGGCATGCCCATGAATACAATGCTGTTTATGACAGTGAAAATGGAAAATGGATTTTTGCAGATGCTACATGGTGCAGCCGCAACTCTTATTCGGTAGATAAAGAATGGGAGTATCAGGGGTATTCTGACGGGTATTTTGACCTGTCCCCGGAGGAGATTGCAGAATTATCAAATCATCAGATATATAGAGTTGATGGCTTGCTGAAGGATGGATTGTATTACAGTCTGATTTCTTATAGATGGAGCAGAGGAAACTGGTATTTCGACTTAGCTGCTGTAAAAAATAAAAACATCCGTCAGGTAAAGTGTGGCGGATTTGAAGATATTGACGTGCTGGAAGTGAATGATGGAGCGGGTGTGTTTGCAGACTGCACGCTGTTGGAAGAAGCAGATTTGTCACAGACAGGGATAACGGTAATCGAGAGCAGGCTGTTTTTGAATTGCACTTCTTTAAAAACGGTAAAATTGCCCAAAACATTAACCATGATTTACGGTGCATTTGAAAACTGCACATCGTTAGAAAAAGTGGATTTATCCCAGACAGGGATAACGGAATTGGAAGGAACATTTGAGGGGTGCAGTGCATTGGAAACGGTGAAATTGCCAGAGAATATAACGAAAATTGGATTTGGCACATTTACAGGCTGCAGTTCACTGGAGAAAATGGATTTATCCCAGACTTTGGTTACAGAAATAGGCGGTAGTGCATTTTCTGCCTGCAGTGGATTAAAAACCGTGAAATTCCCCAAAACATTAACGGCGATTGACAGTTATGCTTTTTTATCCTGTAAAAATTTAACGGGGGAACTTGATCTTTCCCAGACCGCGGTAAAAACAATCGGAATCTGTGCGTTTTATAAGGACGGCGGCGTGCTTGGGAAGATAAGGCTGCCAAAGACGATTACAGAGATTGGCAGCGAAGCATTTTCCTGGGAAACGACAGACGGACCTGAAAAAATATATGTAATAACCAGTCTCTCCAAAGATAAAATCAATGCAGAAGCATTAAAGAGGAATGTTCCGGTTGTCGTGTGTCCATATCTTTATCAAATAAAATTTGATGGAAATGGTGCAGCAAAAGGGAAAATGAGTGAGAAAGCATGTGCGGCGGGTCAGAAGGAAAAACTTTCAAAAAATAAGTTTGAAAAGAAAGGATATACATTTGCAGGCTGGAATACGCAGCCAGATGGGAAGGGAACCTTTTATGAGGAAAATGCCTATGTAAAAAATCTGACAAAAAAAGCAGATGAGGTCGTAACTTTATATGCCCAGTGGAAAGCAGCACAGTATCAGATTACATATAACCTGAATGGAGGCAAAAATAATAAGAAGAATCCCAAAACATATAAAATCACTTCAAAGACGATAAAACTTTCAAATCCGTCAAAAAAAGGGTATGTGTTTAAAGGATGGTATTGTGATAAAAAATGTACCAAAAAGGTAACCTCTATTAAAAAGGGCAGTACCGGAAAAGTAACACTGTATGCAAAATGGGCAAAGGAAAAGTACACCATTACCTACAAATTAAACGGAGGCAAAAATAATAAGAAAAATCCGAAAATATATACCATTACTTCAAAGATGATAAAACTGGCAGCACCAACAAGAAAAGGGTATGTGTTTAAAGGATGGTACCGTGATAAAAAATGTACCAGAAAGGTAACCTCTATTAAGAAAGGCAGCACGGGGAAAATCACACTGTATGCAAAATGGAAAAAGAAATAAACAAATCCAAAATGTTCCACATAACGGAACAAAGTTTTACATTGTGAAAATGTTACAAAAAAACAGGGAAAAACAGTAAAAAAAATGTTGCTATTTAGACAAAATATGTTAGAATAAATATGTGCGTTTTAGAAAGGCACATAACATGGCTTGATTATGGAAACAAATACGGTGTCCATAATTACATAGTAATTTATTTTAGGAGGAATTATCAAAATGGCAAACAAATGGGTGTATATGTTTAGCGAAGGCGACATGACCATGCGTAACCTGCTTGGCGGTAAAGGTGCCAACCTTGCAGAGATGACAAGCATCGGACTTCCTGTACCACAGGGATTCACAATCACAACAGAGGCTTGTACACAGTACTATGAAGATGGTCGCAAGATCAACGACGAGATCATGGCTCAGGCTATGGAAGGCGTTAAGAAAATGGAAGAGATCAACGGAAAGAAATTCGGCGATCTTGAGAATCCGTTATTAGTATCTGTTCGTTCAGGAGCAAGAGCTTCCATGCCAGGTATGATGGATACCATCTTAAACCTTGGTTTAAATGACGAAGTAGTTGCTGCAATGATCAAAGGTAATCCGGATCCTGCATTCGAGCGTTTCGTATATGACTCATATAGACGTTTCATTCAGATGTTCTCAGATGTAGTTATGGAAGTTGGTAAAAAATACTTTGAGCAGCTCATCGACAAGATGAAAGAAGAGAGAGGCGTTAAATTTGATATCGACCTTACAGCAGCTGACTTAAAAGAGTTAGCAGAGCAGTTCAAGGCTGAGTACAAGAATCAGTTAGGTACAGATTTCCCTTCAGATCCTGTTGAGCAGTTAAAACTTGCTATCGAGGCTGTATTCCGTTCATGGGACAACCCACGTGCAAACGTATATCGTCGTGATAACGATATCCCATATTCCTGGGGTACTGCAGTTAACGTAATGCCTATGGTATTCGGTAACTTAAATAACGAGTCCGGTACAGGTGTTGCATTTACACGTGATCCGGCAACTGGCGAGAACAAACTGATGGGTGAGTTCTTAATCAATGCACAGGGTGAGGACGTAGTTGCAGGTGTTCGTACACCTATGCCAATCGCTCAGATGGAGAAAGAATTCCCTGAGGCATATGCAGACTTCTTAAAAGTTTGTGAGACTCTTGAGAATCATTATCATGATATGCAGGATATGGAGTTCACCGTTGAGAACAAGAAGTTATACATGCTTCAGTGCCGTAACGGTAAGAGAACAGCTCCGGCTGCACTTAAGATCGCTTGCGATTTAGTAGACGAGGGACATAAGACTCCGGAAGAGGCAGTTGCTATGATCGATCCTCGTAACCTTGATACATTACTTCATCCACAGTTCGATGCTGCTGCATTAAAAGCTGCTACACCGATCGGAAAAGGACTTGGTGCTTCTCCGGGTGCTGCATGTGGTAAGATCGTATTTACAGCAGAGGATGCTGAAGAGTGGAATGCAAGAGGAGAGAAAGTCGTATTAGTACGTCTTGAGACATCTCCAGAGGATATCACTGGTATGAAAGCTTCCCAGGGTATCTTAACAGTTCGTGGTGGTATGACATCTCACGCAGCCGTAGTTGCACGTGGTATGGGTACCTGCTGTGTATCCGGATGTGGCGATATCGCTATGGACGAAGAAAATAAGAAATTTACATTAGCTGGCAAAGAGTTCCATGAGGGAGATTACATCTCAATCGATGGTACAACCGGTAACATCTACGATGGAGCAATTAAGACTGTTGATGCTACAATCGCTGGTGAGTTCGGACGTGTTATGGCTTGGGCTGATCAGTTCAGAACTCTTAAAGTTCGTACAAACGCAGATACTCCTGCAGATGCTAAGAAAGCTCGTGAGCTTGGTGCAGAAGGTATCGGTCTCTGCCGTACAGAGCATATGTTCTTCGAGGAAGACAGAATCGCTGCTTTCCGTGAGATGATCTGCTCCGATACTGTAGAAGAGAGAGAAGCTGCATTAGAGAAGATCCTGCCATATCAGCAGGGAGACTTCGAAGCATTATACGAAGCTCTGGAAGGTAACCCAGTTACAATCCGTTTCTTAGATCCACCTCTTCATGAGTTCGTTCCGACTGAGGAAGCTGACATTGAGAAACTTGCAAAAGCTCAGGGTAAATCTGTTGAGACCATCAAGAACATCATCGCTTCTTTACATGAGTTCAACCCAATGATGGGACACAGAGGATGCCGTCTTGCAGTTACCTATCCGGAAATTGCTAAGATGCAGACAAAAGCTGTTATCCGTGCAGCAATCAACGTTCAGAAGAAACATGCTGACTGGACTGTAAAACCTGAGATCATGATCCCATTGGTTTGCGAAGTAAAAGAGTTAAAATATGTAAAAGATGTTGTTGTTGAGACAGCAGATGCTGAGATCGCAGCAGCAGGTATCAAACTTGAGTATGAAGTAGGTACTATGATCGAGATTCCAAGAGCTGCTCTTACAGCTGATGAGATCGCAAAAGAAGCTGATTTCTTCTGCTTCGGTACAAACGACTTAACACAGATGACATATGGTTTCTCTCGTGATGATGCTGGTAAGTTCTTAAATGCTTACTATGATAAGAAAATTTTCGAGAACGATCCATTTGCAAAACTTGACCAGACAGGTGTTGGTAAGTTAATGGAGACAGCTATTAAACTTGGAAAACCGGTTAATCCGAAACTCCATGTTGGTATCTGTGGTGAGCACGGTGGAGATCCTTCATCTGTTGAGTTCTGCCACAAGATTGGTCTGGATTATGTATCCTGTTCACCATTCCGTGTGCCGATCGCTCGTTTAGCTGCAGCACAGGCAGCTATATCACAAAGATAGGCGAAAACCATTTTGGACTTTTACCATAGGCTTTGAGGAAGCACAGGCTTTCCGCAGAGCGAATGGTGGCTATCTTAGAAAAAATCAATGGGAAGATTTGACCGTTGATGTTTATATCTAAATAATCATAAGCGTATCATTAGAAATAGTGGTACGCTTATTTTTTTGCCCCAATTTTGCATATTTGAGCCGATTGCCTTTTCTTTATATAATGAAAGCAAAAAAGGACGGTGGCAATTATGAGGGAGAAACTTAATCATTTGTATGTAAACAGCCAAGAAAGGACAATCCTGCTACATAGCCTTGTCGAGCTGAAAAATCAGCTCATACAGCAAGGCAGATATACCGACCCTGTTGATGAGCTTATCTTCAAGGTCAGCAATGCTCCCATTAAAAAATTAAAGGTTGTGGTAAGTTAAGGGGAGGTCATGCGGCATGGAGTTTGAAAAGTTGGTAACATTAGCATTGGAAAATCTGAAAGAAAACTCTGTATATCAGCTTTTGCAGTCAGACATGGATTTTCAGCAGGAAAGCAATGCGGAAGGCTGTGCAGAGCAAAGCTATATCCGACTTGATTTGACGGAGGAACAGCGGCAGATATGCAACCATCTTTTGGATTGCAGGGACAGCCAGAACATAGATTATTCCAACTGTTCTTATGTGGCGGGGCTTTATGATGCGTTCCGCATTATGGCAGTCCTGTTTCCAGAAAAATGGGATATAGAGCAGGTACGGCAAGCCCTGTGCAAGAATTAAAAACTGAATAAGGGAAGTTAGACATTACATAGCCGATTGGTATAAGCCAGTCGGCTTTTTTGCGTGTTGCAACGAGCCAAGCGGAAATGCTTGCATTTCCATTTGGCGACTGCCACGGTCAGCGAGATGTTAATCGAGCTGCGTTCTGGCGTTCTCTGGTACTGTTACATAGCCGCCTTTGACAAAGCGGCTAAATTTATGCGAAAGGAGGACGCACCTATGTCAAATTGCAAAGTGATTGCTCTGACTAACCAGAAAGGAGGCATTGGAAAGACCACAACGGCGGTCAACTTGGGTGTAGGTCTGGCAAGGCAAGGCTCTAAGGTACTGCTCATTGATGCAGACGCACAGGCAAACCTCACAATGGCTCTGGGCTATAACCGACCAGACGACATCCCCGTAACGCTACCCACCATTATGCAGGACATCATCGACGACAAGCCGCCTGATGTTTCACAGGGGATTATCCACAACAGCGAGGGCGTTGACCTGTTACCGTCCAACATTGAGCTGTCAGGCTTCGAGGTAAGGCTAATCAATGCCATGAGCCGTGAACGTGTCCTAAAGACCTATGTAAATGCGGTCAAAAAGGATTACGACTATGTGCTTATCGACTGTATGCCGAGCTTGGGTATGATAACCATCAACGCTCTGGCGGCGGCTGACAGCGTGGTTATCCCGACACAGCCCCACTATCTTTCTGCGAAAGGCTTAGAGCTGTTGCTTCGCTCCGTGTCAATGGTCAGGCGGCAGATAAACCCCAAACTGCGGATTGACGGTATCTTAATGACAATGGTCATGCCCCGCACGAATATCTCTAAGGAAATCACGGCAACCGTGAAAAGTGCCTACGGACAGAAAATCAAAGTCTTTGACAGCGAGATACCCCATTCCATCCGTGCGGTGGAAGCTACCGCAGAGGGCAAGAGCATATTTGCCTATGACAAAGGCGGCAAGGTTGCCGCAGCCTATGAACAGTTCGCAAAGGAGGTGGCAGAGCTTGGCGAGAAGCAGAGGAAGCAAAATCGAGCTGACCGCATACGATGACCTTTTCCAGACGGACGAGAGCCGTGAGGAAGCGGCGTTAAGCAGGATACGGGATATTCCCATTTCAGAGATTGACGAGTTCCCAGACCACCCATTCAAGGTGTTAATGAATGAGGATATGGAACAGCTTGTCGAGAGTATAAAACGGAATGGCGTAATGACCCCTGCCACTGTCCGTCTGAAAGAGGACGGGCGGTATGAGCTTATCAGCGGACACAGGAGGAAAAAGGCTTGCGAGCTTGCAGGGCTTGAAACGCTGAAATGTGAAGTGAAAGAGCTGACCCGTGACGAAGCGATTATTGTCATGGTGGAGAGCAACTTGCAGAGGTCTGTCATTCTGCCAAGTGAAAAAGCCTTTGCCTACAAGATGCGGTTAGAAGCGATGAAAAGGCAGGCAGGCAGACCCGTTAAAGATAATTATTCCCCAGTGGGAAATAATTTAGAGTTTGCTACTTCGAGTGATGAGCTTGCCGAGAAAGTCGGAGAAAGTAAAAACCAGATTTTCCGCTATATCCGTCTAACCGAGCTTGTACCCGAAATCCTGCAAATGGTAGACGACAGGCAGATTGCTTTCCGCCCTGCGGTGGAGATTTCCTATCTTTCCGAGGAACAGCAGTACACCCTGCTTGAAGCCATGAGCTACAACGACGCCACCCCGTCATTGGCACAGGCAATCAAAATGAAGAAGTTTATGCAGGACGGGAAGCTCACGGACGAGGTTATCAGTTCCATCATGGAGGAGGAAAAGCCCAACCAGAAAGAAAAGCCCGCTTTCCGTGACGAGAGGATAACCAAGCTCATCCCGAAGTCCGTACCCAGAGGGCAGGAAACCGACTTTGTGGTAAAGGCGTTGGAGTTCTACAACCGCCATTTACAGCGGAACAAGGCTCACGAAAGGTAAGCCACACACCGAGGGCGAGGTCTGTCCGTTGGAGGATAGCCATATTTTTTTCGGCTTCCCCCTCTCCACACCTCACCCCCTTATACAGCCAGTAACTAACCGAGAAAAGAAAGTATTTAAGCCGTCCAGATGGGCGGCTTTTTCGGTCAGTAAATCAGCTTTTATCAAATCAACAATAACAGGAGGTAAGCGATGAAAATTCGTAAAATGTTTCAAAGAGCAGCCGCCCTTGCGTTGGCGGCAGTCACGGCTTTGTCCGTGATGCCTGCGACTACGGCGTTTGCCGCAGGCGACATCGGTACAATCAGCTTCACCCACACTTATGACAGCAGCGGGAACGCCATGCGGTACAATTCGAGTGCCAGTATCGGCGGCTATACCGCAGGCGGCACGGGCGAATACAAGTACCGTATGTATGTGGACGGCGAGGATGCGTTCTGTATCCAGCCGGGTGTCCCTCTGAAAACGGGGAACACGTTGAAAAAGGCATCTTCCGACACATGGAACGCCCTTTCCGCAAACCAGAAAAAGGCGGTGGGGCTTGCCCTGCTCTATGGGTATCAGGGAAACAAAAATAATTTATCTGGCAGCGATGATGAAAAGTGGCTTGCCACGCAGACCCTTGTGTGGGAGTTCGTTACGGGATGCCGTGAAGCCACAGGCTCCTATAAGCAGACGAGCAAGACGGTTTACAGCCTGCATTTTGGCTCAAATTATGCCAACAGCGGTGCGAGGGCGGCTTATGACCAGATTGTTTCCATGCTGACAGAGCATAACACCATTCCGAGCTTTATGTCGGGCGGTAAGAGTGACATCACAAAGGAGCTTGCCTATAAGGACGGAAAATACAGCATCACATTGACCGACAAGAACGGTGTCCTGTCCGATTATGCCTTTACAAGCTCCGATGCCAACGTGAGCGTGTCGAAATCAGGGGACAAGCTGACTATCAGCTCCAAAAAGGCAGTAAGCGGAACTGTCCGTATCTCTGCGACAAGGAACGATGTGCCAAAGGTCAGCAGCTCCGCAAAGCTCATCGCCTATGGCGACCCGAATTTGCAGGATTTGGTTTCAGGTGTTGAGAATGCCGACAGCGTAAAGGCGTATATCAATATTGAAACGCCGACAGGCACGATTGCACTCAAAAAGACTTCCGAGGACGGCGTTGTGGAGGGCATTTCTTTCCGCATCAAAGGCGATAACTTCGATAAGACAGTCAAGACGGACAAAAACGGAAACCTGACCGTGGAGGGCTTATTCCCCGCCACTTATACGATTACCGAGCAATCCCTTGACCGCTACGAGCCGCAGCAGACCCAGACGGTCACGCTGATTGGCGGCAAGACCACTACGGTCAACTTCAACAATGTCTTAAAGCGTGGCAGTCTGGAGGTTGTCAAGACTTCCGAGGACAATCTGGTGGAGGGCGTGAAATTCCACCTTTACGGGACTTCCCTCAGCGGTCTGCCCGTGGACGAATATGCCGTGACGGATAAAAATGGTCTGGCGAAGTTTGAGGATGTCCTTATCAGCGGCGACACCCCGTATGTGCTTGAGGAAGTGGATACGGCTATCCGCTATGTCGTCCCTGCATCCCAGACAGCCCCGATTGAATGGAAAAAGGTCACAAACCGCAGCTTCCACAACGTATTGAAGAAGTTTAACGTGACAGTCACAAAGACTGATGTGGAAACAGGAAGCACGCCGCAGGGCGACGCCACCCTTGCAGGAGCGGTCTACGGCATTTACAAGGGCGAGGAACTGGTTGACACCTACACTACTGATGAAAACGGGCAGTTTACGACCAAGTATTATATCTGTGATGATGACTGGTCTGTCCGTGAAATCAGCCCGTCCGAAGGATATTTGCTTGATGAAACCGTACACCATGTAGGTGCAGAGCCAGAGCTTTACACCATTGAGTACAACTCTGCCGCAAATGATGTGAATGAGCAGGTCATCAAGGGCAATATCGCCATCATCAAGCATACTGACGACGGCGAAACGCAGATTGAAACACCCGAAGAAGGTGCGGTATTTGAGGTGTTCCTAAAATCCGCAGGCAGCTATGGGGACGCAAAGGAAACCGAGCGTGACATCCTCACTTGCGATGGGAACGGCTTTGCCCAGAGTAAGGATATGCCGTATGGCATTTACACCGTGAAGCAGACCTCTGGATGGGAGGGGCGTGAGCTGATGAAGCCCTTTGATGTGTTCATTAACAAGGATGGTCAGACCTACCGCTACCTTATCAATAACGCCAACTTCGAGAGCTATATCAAAATCGTGAAAAAGGATGCGGAAACAGGCAATACCATCCCGTATGCAGGGGCAGGCTTCCAGATTTATGACCCGAACGGAAACCTTGTAACGATGACCTTCACTTATCCAGAAGTGACGACCATTGACACGTTTTATACGACAGCGGACGGCGAGCTTATCACGCCGCAGACCCTTGAATACGGCAAGGGCTATTCCCTTGTGGAAGTGCAGGCTCCGTATGGCTATGTACTGGATTCCGAGCCAGTCTATTTTGATGTGGAGCAGGAAAACTCCGAGGAAGAAAGCGGCGTTACCATTGTCAGGGTGGAACGCTCCAACATGGCACAGAAAGGCAAGGTTACCGTAACCAAATCTGGCGAGGTATTTTCCACCGTGGCAGGCGACAAAGGCTTGTATCAGCCGATTTTCTCCGTCAGCGGCTTGGAGGGTGCGGTCTATGAGATTGCCGCAGCCGAGGATATTGTGACTCTGGACGGGACAGTCAGAGCCAAAAAAGGCGAGGTTGTGGATACCGTAACCACAGGAAAAGACGGCACGGCGAAATCCAAAGAGCTGTATCTGGGCAGGTATGAGGTCAAGGAAACCACAGCCCCGTATGGTATGGTGCTGAATGATGAAACCCATTCCGTGGAGCTTGTATATGCGGGACAGGAAATCGAAGTGACGGAAACCGCCACAGGCTTTGTCAATGAGCGTCAGCGTGTGGAAATCGACCTTGTAAAGAGCCTTGAAACAGACGAAGCCTATGGCATCGGCAAAAACGGCGAAATCTTTGATGTAACCTTTGGTCTGTATGCGGCGGAGGAACTGAAAGCCGCAGACGGCACGGTCATCCCTGCCGACGGTCTGATAGAGGTTATCTTCCTTGACGGGAACGGTCATGGGAAGGCAATCAGCGACCTGCCGATTGGAAATTATTATGTGCAGGAAATCAATACCAACGCCGCTTATCTTGTCAGCGACACGAAATATCCTGTGAATTTTGAATATGCAGGTCAGGACACCGCCACCGTGAAAATCACAGCTAATGAGGGCGAAGCCATCACAAACGACATCATTTACGGCTCTGTAAGCGGTAAGAAATCCGACGAGGACGGAAAGGCTCTGGGCGGTGCTGTCATCGGCATTTTTAAGACAGGGACAAAAGAATTTACAAAGGAAAATGCCATTGCAACTGCCACATCGAAAGACGATGGCAGTTTTTCTTTTGAGAAAGTCCCGTATGGCACATGGATTGTCCGTGAGGTTGAAAGCCCGAAAGGTTTTGTACTCTCCGATGAGGAAATCGCCGTGACTGTCGGCAAGGTGGACGAGGTTGTGGAAATCGAGCTTGTCAACCGCTATATCCGTGGAAATATTGAACTGACAAAGGTAGACAAGGATTACCCAGAAAACAAGCTCACAGGTGCTGTATTCGAGGTTTATAAGGACACCAACGGCGACGGCAAACTGGATAAGGACGATGAGCTGCTTGGCGAGATGGGCGAGGTGGAAATCGGCGTTTACCAGATGAAGGAGCTGCTTTACGGAAACTATCTGGTAAAGGAAACGAAAGCCCCGACAGGCTTCGTGCTTGACGGGAATGTCTATCCTGTATCCATTGAGGAAGATGGAAAGACCTATCAGGTAGAGCATGAAGCAGGCAAAGGCTTCTTAAATGAAGCACAGAAAGGCTCACTTAAAATTGTCAAGACTTCCTCTGACGGCAAGGTGGAGGGCTTCTCTTTCCGAGTAATCGGGGATAACGGGTACGACCAGACCTTTAAGACTGATAAGAATGGAGAAATCGTCATTGACGGTCTGCGTATTGGGGAATACACCGTATCTGAGGTAAGCGACAAGGCTTCCTCTGGCTATATCCTGCCTGCCGACCAGAAAGTGACGGTCAAGACGGACGAAACCGTGACCGTGACGATGCACAATGAGCTGCGTGACACCCCGAAAACAGGCGACGACTTCAACCCTGCCCTCTGGGGCGGGCTTGCGGCAGCGTGCGTCATCGGTGCAGGCGTTCTTGGATTTGCCGCATTTAAGGGCAGAAAGAAAAAGGAGGATTAAGGGATGGATGCGAAAACAATCATTGCCATTGTGCTTGTCGTGTTTATCAGCGGTGCGGCACTCTGGCTGAATATCCGTAACCGAAAGAATAAGTGACCCGATTTTGCAGGAACGGGGCGGCTGAAAGATGCCGCCCTCTTTCTGTTTCTGGAGGAAGATATGAGGAATCTGAAAACCATTGAAAAGAAAGTAAAAGCCATTCTGGAGAAGAATGGGGACGCCCGAAACGACGACATGGTGCTTTACCTTGCCCTCTGCAATGCCTGCTTAAAGGATGCGGGGGCGATGCCCCTTGCGGAGATAATGACGCAGCACAAATACCTCGGTCTGCCGAGCTTTGAGAGCGTCAGCAGGACACGCCGCAAGTTGCAGGCGAAATATCCAGAATTGGCGGGAAGCCGCCCCGTACAGAAGTTACGGGCGACTGGCGAAAAGGCATACCGTAAGTATGCAAAAAGCGATTGAACGGAGGTCAGATTATGGAAAAAGAAAAACGCTCCAATGGCGGCTATGAAATCATAGAAAGCTGTACTATCGGGAGTACGGAGCTTGTCATCGGGCATAACCCCAAAGCCCCCAACCCTTATGTGTGTTGGTACTGCAAAGGCGGCGACAATTACTATTGGGGCTGCTACTGCAACGAGCTGTCGGCGGCAAGGGAAAGCCTGAGTGAACGGTACAACAAGGAGTGCTGTATGCCGTATAACAATCCCCCTGCCCCAAAGCAGAGAAACGGCGATGACCGTGAGCGGTAAGAAGAATTATGACTGTACGACCTGCCCCTATCCCCGATATAAGGACAGGTCGGTTATCTTCTGTGATGTCTGTATCCAAAAGATTTTAGACGAGCAGAGGGAGAAAAAGCAGGGAAAGGAGAAGCCCGATGGAGAATGAGGAAAAACGGATGATTAGCTCCTATGAGGTCACGCAGAGTATCCATATCGGTAAAAAGGAAGTGGTGTTCGGCGTGGATTTAAAAGAGGAATATCCTTTTTTAGTCTGCTATTGCACTTATGATAATCCATTGTCCACAGAATGGGTGACGGATGCGGTTGGCTCTGACGACTATCTGGAAGCCATGCAGATTTTCACAGACAGGGTGCAGGAACAGATAGGGCTTGTGAGAGCTGAGCAGGAACAGTTTCAGTTTGACATGACACCGTTTACCATAGATGACTGCATCCCAGATGATAAAGTCAGCAGCATCGTGGGAAAGGTCGTTGTTATCAATGCCGAGGTCAACCGCTATGAGTACCGACATTCCGCCTATCAGCTCGTGCTGGTGAACGGCGGTCATGGTGCGAGGGGCGGCAGGGGGCAGGCAGTGTTCGGAACCTGCCTTGCGGACGGAAAGCACGCCAGATGGGAAAGGTACGATGTGCTTGGAGAAATCAAGCCAGAGAAAATGCCCGATTGGGCGAAGGAAGCTGCCGCCAGAATCCAGACGGAGGAAAAGGCGAAGAAATCAAAAAGCAGGGAGGGACGCTGATGGAGATACGACCTTTAACAGCCGAAGAACAGAAATACACCTATGCCCAGAGTATGCAGCTTGAAGGGCAGACGGGGTGTATCGGGCATCTGCGTGGCGATTTTGCCCATTCTGGGTATGGTTTCTATACCACTTGGTTTGATACCAGAGAGCAATGGAAAACCGATGAATTTAAGTCAGGGCTTGATGATGTAATCAATGCTCTGCGTGAGGATAAGGGGCTTCTGCATAACCGCTATGACATGGCGGCTTTTGCAAGGGCGAATCCTGAAAGTGCTTTTAAGGGCAGCTATTGTGCAGAGTATGGTTTCCGTGTGAATACGGATAAACACGCTTTCCTGCTCCGCTGCAATCCCACAAGGGGCGACTATAATTTTTACTGTTACTGCTATGTGAAGGAATGGCTTGATAAGCACATTTCCAGAGCAGAACAGGGCATCCGATTTATCGACTCTGGGTACAAAGAGAAGTTCCGTATCCCAGATGGCGGGAAAATCGTTATTACTACGGCGTGGGGAGAGAAGTTTGAACACTCCTGCCGCTATATAGACGAAGCCCATTTGGAATTAAGTTCTGGCAGGGGCGGCGACATCTATCATATATGCGAGTTTGCAGAGCGTATGGAGAAAAACGGTGCGGCCTATGAGCCGAAACAGGAAGAACAGCCGCCCCAGAAAGCACCGAAGCACAAAGACATGGAAAGGTAAGGAGGATTTTTGATATGGCGGTCAACCAAAAAGCCGTTAAGGTTTTGAACAAGATTTTTGAAGCGGGCTTTACCGAGGAAAAAGCCATTGCTGCTATGACAATGGATGACATTCTCTCCATGCAGGGTATCACGGTGGCGGAAATCGGCATTATCAATGACCTGCAAAAGAGCATCAAGGCGAACAAGGTCATTACGTTTCTGAGCGGAGGTGCGGAATGAACAAAGCAAAAGAAATACAATTTACCGACAGCAGGGGCAAGGCACTTTTCTCCATTCCCAACGGCGGTTTCCTACGTCTGTTTTATGGGAACGGCGATGATAATTTTGCCCTCTGCCGTTATGTGGACGAAGCCCATGCGGAGATTGACGGCGTAAGGCATTGTCTGGCGGAGTTTGCAGAGAAAATGGAACGAAATAAAATCAGCTATGCCCCTGCCTAATGGCGGGGCTGAAATGACAGGAGGATTGATATTTTTATGGAACAGATTGTTTTATCGGGCGGTGGTAAAAAGTGAGTACCGAGCTTATCAACCGCATTACAATCAAAAAAGACGGCGTTTACCTTTCCTCTCACAGCAGCAACGACACTTCCCCATTCCATTCGTGGAGATGCGGCGGTCTGTCCGACATTTATGCTGCCGAGGGGCAGAAAGGGCTTGACCGTGAGGTCATCCGTATGCTCTATGAATATGCGGAGGTTCGTGGCTCTCATAAGAGCCTTGAGCGTTACCGCTATGCCAAGGACGCTCCCGAAGCCCATGCCATTTACAGGCGGTACAGCGACCAGATTGATGACCGTTACGAAAGCATGGGGGAAGCGGATAAAAAGAGTGTCTGGCATAAGCCTACCGAAAAGGCAAAGGAATACCGAGCCTATGAGCGTGAAATGCGGGACAGGATGTATGGGGAAATCTCCGCAAGGTGCGGGGAATATGACAGGAAACACAAAAACAGGGATATGGAGCGATAAGGAGGTGCAAAAAGGATGGCTGCAAAGTACCAGCTAATCACGGAGCTGTATCGGCGGACGGGAAAGGCGGTCACGGGAAATCCGCAGGCTTGGCAGAACTTTTTAGCGTCTGCCTGCCGCAATTACAAGTGCCGCTTTGACGAGCAGCTTCTCATATATGCCCAACGCCCCGATGCTGTTGCCGTTGCAGGGCTTGAAACTTGGAACAGGCAGTTTAAGCGTTGGGTAAACAAGGACAGCAGGGGGATTGCGGTCTTTGACCCGAAAGGACGCAGGAACACCCTGAAATATTATTTTGATATATCTGACACCCATGAGGGCTACTATGGAAGCCGCCCCGTCCCGATATGGCAGATGGAAAGGCGGTACGAGCAGGCTGTCATGGAACGGCTGTCGGACAGGTTCGGGGAAACGAGCGGAAGCGACCTTGCTTCCGTTTTGATGGAAACGGCGGAGAACGCCGTGGCGGACAACCTGCCCGATTATGCGGAGCAGTTAAAAGGCTGTGTGAAAGGCAGTTTTTTAGAGGAACTGGACGGCTATAATATTGAAGTCATTTACAGGCGGCTTGCCGTAAACAGCGTGGCTTTCATGCTGATGAGCCGCTGCGGTTTGGATACGGAGGGCTACTTTGAGCGTGAGGATTTTGCAGGGATTACGGATTTCAATACCCCTGCCACTCTGAACGCCATCGGCATCGCCACAAGCGACATTGCGGAAATGGCACTCAGGGAAATCTCTTTCTCCATCCGAAATGTGCAAATGGCAGAGAAAAGCCAAAACCGCACCTTTGCACAGCAGCCCCAGAGCCGCTATGATGTAGACAGGACACCAACCGAAAGGAGCGATAATAATGAGCGGAATCACTTACAGCAGACAGGGGGATTACCTTATTCCCGACCTCACATTACCGACAGAGCCAGAAATTCCTCTTGGCAGGTACGCTATGATGCACAGGGATTATCTGGAGCAGCACAAGAGAGTGACCTACCTCAACCTGCTGACGTCGGGCAGGCTGAACGAACACCTGCACCAGACCGAGCAGGCGGCTCTGGCGAGATTGGAGCTTTTGACGAAGCAGCTCTGCAAGGAGCAGGGAGTGACGGAGGAACTCAAGGAGAAAGCACCGATGCAGTGGGTAGGGCTGATGAACAACATCCGCAGTCAAGCGGAGGAAGTAATACTGAACGAGCTGATTTTCAATTAGCAGAGCCAGAGCCTGCCACTGATGGGCGGGGCAGCGTTGCAAACGAGGAAGAAGTACGGGCAAATCTCCCGACAGTAGAGGAACAGATGGAAATGATAGCGGAAGCAGAGGACGAAAAATCCTCTGCTTTTTCCGTTTCACAGGAGGATATAGATGCCGTCCTTGTAAAAGGGAACAGCGTTGAGCATGGAAAATATCGTATCTACCACCAGTTCCAGAAGCAGGAGGATAAAAAAAGCAACGTTGAATTTCTCAAAAAGGAATACGGCACGGGTGGGTTCTTTGTTGATTTTCCAGACGGCACGGAGGGCTATGTATGGTATGCGGGCAAAGGAATCTCCATTGACCGAAACGGTATTTCTACCAACCACGACCTTGTTTTGAGTTGGTCTAAAGTGGAAAAACGCCTGCGTGAGCTTATCCGTGATAACCGCTACCTTAATCCGAAAGAGAAAGACCATTATGCCGATTATCTGGAGAGTATCTCTGCCCCGAAGTATGAAATCGACGCCCAGAGGAAAATGGCAAGGCAGCGTTTTATTGATGCCCATCGGGATTTACAGCCTGCCGACAAGCGGGACACGCTCTCTTTGCGTCTTTCTGATTTTATCCGTGACTTGGACGGTTATGAGAAAGGGCTGCTTTCCGAAGTGGGACGCACCGACCTTGCCGATGTGACCGCCGACCAGATGGAACGCTATCTGTCCGACCCTGCCGCTGTACAGCAGCTCATAGATTTTCTGGCTCTGGTACAGCGTAAAACAACCGATGTTTATAGCCGCAGCAACGCCTACCGCTTCTCGCAGGAGCTGATGGAGCTGCACCCTATCCATTACCTTTTCCACGAGGACGATGTAGTGTATATCGGGGCGGACAAATATGAAATCTCCGCCTTTGATGAAAACGCTGTTTCGCTTCGGAATGTGGAGTTTCCTCTGTTCGGAAAGGAATATAGCAGGGCAGACTTTGAGGAAAAGTTAAAGGAAAACCCTGCCAACGACCATCTGAAAGTCATCGTGACCGAGAGCCAGAAAACGGAAATACCCGCCGAGGAAAAGCCAGACAGCATCAGGCTTTCGATTGGCTTCTCCGAGCATCCCGCTTTTTATGATAAGGCGTTCCGTGACCGTTATACCGAGCTTGGCTTTGCTCTGGGCAACAAACTTCTTGGCGTTTTGGACGAAAAGCAGCACCGTGAACGGGAGGACGAAAACAATCAGGTCGGTTGGTATCACAAGACGGATTTCACCATTACCGCCGTTATTGGCGGAGAGGAATACACCTATGAGGGACGGTTTGACATTGGGGACGGCGAGGGCGATTTGATTGCCCATATCAAAAATTTTTATGACTACTCCCTCTCCCCTGCTTGCCCGTTTATCCCAGAGTGGAAAAAGGAGGGCGGGGATTATTACCGTGAAAAGATGGAGAGCCTGCGTTGGGGGCGTGATGTATTCGTGCCGTTCCTTACGCAGCATACCGAGCTGACCCCAGAGGATGAAACTTTCCTTGCCGAGATAATGTCCTTTGAAAAGGAATGGTTTGTGCCTGCCGAGGAAGAAAAAGCTGCACCCCGTTACACCGTAGAGCAGACTTCCGATGCCTTTGCAGACCCGTTTATCATACGGGATAATGCCATACCAGAGGGACAGGACGGGCAGTATTATGATGTTGGCGGTATTTACCAGACCTTTGAAACAGAGGAAGAAGCACAGGGATACGCCGACACCTTAAACCGTGCCGAGCGTGAAACGGAGCAAAATGGAGAGCCTGCCCCATCTGAAACAGTTGAAAAACAGGATAATTCCGACCTTATCGGCAGGAAAATCACGATTGATAACCGTAGCTACCTCATTGAGAGCGTGGGGGAAATCAGCGGGGATGTGTCTTTGCGTGACATCACATTCCAGAATAACGTGGGCTTCCCGATAAACCGTGTGGAGAAAATCAGCTATATCCGAAGGCTCTTGGGACAGCAGGCAGAAAAGGGATTACCGCCCGAAGAAAAAGCGGAAACTGCCGCAGAGCCTGTTACGGAAACTGTGGCGGAATACCCTGCCGTGGAGAACGGGCTTCCCTATGACATCGTGGTTGAGAAAATCCGTTTTGGCGAGCCAGAGCAGAAACAGGAAAAGGAAAACCCTGCCCATTCTGAAGAACGCAGAAATTTCCGTATTACGGACGATGCGTTAGGCGTTGGCGGTGCAAAAGAAAAGTTCCGAAACAACATGGCGGCAATCAGGCTTCTCCATGACCTTCAGATAGAAAACCGCCTTGCCACACCCGAAGAACAGGAAACTTTATCAAAGTATGTTGGCTGGGGCGGTCTTTCAATGGCGTTCGATGCGAACAACGCAGCGTGGGCGAATGAGTACAGAGAATTAAAATCCGTACTTTCTGACGAGGAATACCATGCCGCTATGGAATCCACCCTCACGGCATTTTATACGCCGCCCGTTGTCATCAAGGCGATGTATGAAGCACTTGACCGTCTGGGATTTAAGCAGGGCAACGTGTTAGAGCCGTGCTGTGCCACAGGCAATTTCTTTGGTCTGCTCCCCGAAAGCATGGGGAAAGCAAAGCTGCACGGCATTGAGATTGACCCGTTATCGGGCAGGATTGCAAAGCAGCTCTACCAGAAAGCGAGTATCGCCATTGAAGGATTTGAGGACACGAAGCTCCCCGACAGCCATTTTGATGTGGTGCTTGGCAATGTGCCGTTTGGCGAGTTCAAGGTGGAGGACAGCCGCTACAATGCCCAGAAGTTCCTCATACACGACTACTTTTTCGCAAGGGCTCTGGATAAGGTACGCACGGGCGGCGTTGTGATGTTCATTACCTCAAAAGGCACAATGGATAAGGCAAGCCCAGAGGTGCGGAAGTATATCGCCCAGAGAGCCGAGCTGTTAGGTGCAGTCAGGCTTCCAGATAATACCTTTAAGGCAAATGCAGGCACGGAGGTCACGAGCGACATTCTTATCCTGCAAAAGCGTGACCGTGTGATGGACATCGAGCCAGACTGGGTACACCTTGACACCGATGAAAACGGCGTCACGATGAACAGCTATTTTGTGTCCCACCCAGAGATGGTTTTGGGCGAGGTGAAACTGGAAAGCACCCGCTTCGGGAAGCTGGAGCCTGCCTGCAAAGCCTATCAGGATGTGCCGCTGTCCGAGCTTCTTTCCAGAGCAATGCAGCGGATAGACGGGGAAATCCGAGAGGCGGAGAACGAAATTGACGAAATTTCCGACGAGCAGGAGCTTTCCATCCCTGCCGACCCAAATGTACGGAATTTCTCTTATACTCTGGTGGACGGTCAGATTTATTTCCGTGAAAACAGCCGCATGACACCCGCCGCCCTCTCCATGACGGCGGCAAACCGAGTGAAGGGGCTTCTGGAGATAAGGGACTGCGTGAGGAAGCTGATTGATTACCAGACATTTGACTACCCCGATGAAATGATACAGACCGAGCAGGAAAACCTAAACCGCCTGTATGATGCGTTCACGGAGAAATACGGGCTTATCAACAACCGTGGGAATTACCTTGCCTTTGCCGCCGATGAAAGCTACTTCCTGTTATGCTCCCTTGAGGTGCTTGACGACGAGGGGAACTTCAAACGCAAGGCGGATATGTTCACGAAACGGACGATAAAGCCCCACCGACAGGTCGATTATGTGGAAACATCGAGTGAAGCGTTGGCACTCTCCATCGGGGAGAAAGCCCGTGTGGATTTGCCTTATATGGCACAGCTCACACGAAAGCCGCAGGAGGAAATCATAGCGGACTTGCAGGGCGTCATCCACCAAGTGCCGAACTCCGAGCCTGTACGGTATGTTACGGCAGATGAGTACCTGTCGGGAAATGTGCGGGAGAAACTGAAGGTTGCGGAGATAGCGGCGAAGCAGGATGCGGGGCTTCTTGTGAATGTGGAAGCCTTGAAGCAGGTCATCCCAAAGGATTTAAGTGCCGCTGAAATCTCTGTCCGTCTGGGTACGACTTGGATACCGCAGGAGGATATACAGCGATTTATGACGGAGCTTTTAACCCCGTCGAGCTTTGCCGCAGGCAGGCTGAAAGTACGCTACACGCCGATGAACGGCGAATGGTTTATCGAGAATAAGACTTCCGATTATGGGAATGTCAAGGCGGAAAACACCTACGGCACAAAGAGGGCTTCCGCCTACCGTATTATTGAGGACACGCTGAACTTAAAGGACACCCGTATCTTTGACTATGTATATGATGAAAACGGCAATAAAAAAGCGGTGTTCAACCACAAGGAAACCACGGCGGCACAGGCAAAGCAGGAGGTCATCAAGCAGGCGTTTGGGGACTGGATTTGGAAAGACCCAGAACGGAGAAACCGCCTTGTCCGTTATTACAATGACACCTTCAACAGCACAAGACCCCGTGAGTATGACGGAAGCCATATCACATTTGGCGGCATCAGCCCAGAGATTACCCTAAGACCCCATCAGGTCAATGCGATTGCCCATATCCTTTACGGCGGCAACACGCTCCTTGCCCACAAGGTAGGTGCGGGAAAGACCTTTGAGATGGTCGCCGCAGCACAGGAAAGCAAGCGTCTGGGGCTGTGCCAGAAATCCATGTTTGTCGTGCCAAACCACCTTGTCGGGCAGTGGGCTTCCGAGTACCTGCGGCTGTACCCTTCCGCCAATATCCTTGTGACGACGAAGCAGGATTTTGAAACGGCAAACCGCAAAAAGTTCTGCGGCAGGATTGCCACAGGCGATTATGATGCCGTGATTATCGGGCATAGCCAGTTTGAAAAAATCCAGATGAGCGTGGAACGCCAGAGGGAGCAGCTTGAAAAACAGCTTACAGATATAGAGATGGGCATTGACGAGGTGCAGAAATCACACGGCGAGCGGTACACGGTCAAGCAGCTCATGAGGACACGAAAAGGCATTGAAGCGAAGCTCAAGAAGCTGAACGACACCAAGAGGAAGGATACGGTCATTGACTTTGAACAGTTAGGCGTTGACAGGCTCTTTATTGACGAGAGCCATTTTTACAAGAACCTTTACCTTTACACGAAGATGCGGAACGTGGGCGGCATCGCCCAGACCGAAGCCCAGAAAAGCTCCGACCTCTTTATGAAGTGCCGCTATCTGGATGAAATCACGGGCAGCCGTGGCACGGTATTCGCCACAGGGACGCCTATCTCAAACTCGATGGTCGAGATGTATTCCGTCCAGAGGTACTTGCAGTATGACACCCTTGCAAGGCACGGATTGCAGCATTTTGACAGTTGGGCTTCCACCTTTGGCGAAACGGTTACGGCTCTGGAATTAGCACCCGAAGGCACGAATTACCGAGCCAAGACGAGGTTTGCGAAGTTCTACAACCTGCCAGAGCTGATGCAGATGTTTAGGGAGGTGGCGGACATCCAGACCGCCGATATGTTAAAGCTCCCCGTGCCGAAAGTGAATTACCACAATATCAAGACGAAGCCGAGCGAAATCCAGAGTGAAATGGTGGCGGGGCTTGCCAAACGAGCTGAGAAAGTGCGGGCAAGGGAGGTCGAGCCGCAAACCGACAATATGCTCAAAATCACGAATGACGGGCGGAAACTTGCCCTCGACCAGAGGATGATTGACCCGATGCTGCCAGACGACCCCGACAGCAAGGTAAACGCCTGCATGGAAAACGTGTACCATATCTGGGAGGAACACGCCGACACGAAGGCAGCACAGCTCGTGTTCTGCGACCTTAGCACACCGAAAAATGACGGCAGCTTTAATGTCTATGACGACATCCGAGAGAAGCTCATCGCCCGTGGCGTCCCTGCCGAGCAGGTGCGTTTTATCCATGAAGCCAATACCGACGCACAGAAAAAAGAGCTGTTTGCAAAGGTACGGAGCGGCGAGGTGCGTGTACTCTTAGGCTCTACCCAGAAGATGGGTGCGGGGACGAACGTGCAGGACAGGCTCATCGCCATCCATAATCTCGACTGCCCGTGGCGACCTTCGGATTTGGAACAGCGTCAAGGCAGGCTTGAACGCCAAGGCAATATGTTCCCAGAGGTGGAGGTCTACCGTTATGTGACGGAACAGACCTTTGATGCGTACCTCTACCAGTTGGTGGAATCGAAGCAGAAATTTATTTCCCAGATAATGACGAGCAAAAGCCCTGTCCGTTCCGCCGAAGATGTGGATGAGGTAGCTTTATCTTTTGCGGAGGTTAAAATGCTTGCCACAGGCGACGAGCGTTTCAAGGAAAAGATGGATTTGGATATACAGGTTTCCAAGCTGAAGGTATTGAAGCAGAGCTATCTTTCTGAGCATTACGACCTTGAGGACAGGGTGCTGCAATACTATCCGCAGACCATAAAGAAGTTTGAGGAACGCATTGCCGCTTATGAAAAGGATGCGGCACTTGCCGAACAGCATAAGCCGCAGGGCGAGGACAAATTCTGCCCGATGACCTTAAATGGCGTGACCTATCAGGAAAAATCGGACGCAGGTGAGATGCTTCTTGCAATCTGTAAGGAAAATCCGCTGTCAAATCCCGTGGAAATCGGCAGCTACCGAGGTTTCAAGTTGGAAGTTTTTTATGATACCGTAAACGCCCATTACTGCCTAAACCTGTGCGGGGCAGGCAGATATAAGGTAGAGTTAGGTTCTGACGCTCTGGGTAATCTGACCCGAATTGAAAATACGCTCTCAAGGGTTGCTTCCAATCTGGAGATTGAGAAGCGGCAGAAATCCGAGGTTATCGAACAGCTTTCCAATGCAAAGGCAGAGTTATTGAAGCCTTTTGCCTATGAGGACGAGCTGAAGGAAAAGACCGACAGGCTAAATGCCCTTAATATCGAGCTTAATCTTGACGAGAAAGACACGCCTGTTCTGGACTCTGAGCCAGAGCAGACCGAGGGACAGCCCGAAAGAAAAAATACAGACCGAGAGAGATAATCGGATTTGCACATTTGTAATGCTGATTTTTGGGAAGTATAATAAGGGAAGAATTAGAAAATGTCGGAGGTGTATTAGATGTCTGGTGCGTTCAGATTTGAAACTTTTGTAGATGTCCACAGCAATATTTTTAATGAATATCTCAGCTCTGTTATCGCAAAGCTACCGAAAGAAAACGAGGAATACAAAGCCGTGCAGGATGAGATTGAGAGCCTGTATGGGAAATATCCAAAGGTCTTAGGCGTGTTTGACAGCGAACAGGCGGCGGAGCTTACCAAAGAAGAATGTGCGGCTCTTATCCGAATTATGGAGCTGAAAAATCAGCTTACGGACATGGAGTTGCAATCTATCTATTTCCGTGGCTGCTATGACAGCGTGGGGTATCTGAAAAAGGCAGGAGTTTTATAACGGACTGACCGAGAAAAAGGCGGCGTTGGCGTGAAGCTGATGCCGCTTTTTACATAGCCGAGAGGTTTCATTTACGGAAATCCCTCGGCTTATTTTATTTTCAAGGAGGTGTGTGATTGAACTATCAGGAGTACAGATAGTCCCTTAACCAAGGGCTGACCGAAAAGGTACAGCATGAGCTTTCTGCTTTTCGGGAGGAAATGCAGGGAAAACCGCCGCAGGAGATTTATGATATGGCATATCAAATCGTCATAAAGAATGATATTGCAGAGTGCTTCTCCAATACGGATTATTCCCCACAGACAGTGAAAGCCCTGATGAAATCGCCCAATCTGTTGCAGGAAATCTATGATGAATGGCTTGGGAGGGATTATTCCCACATGGATGACTTGCGGCAGACCATCGCTGATTTTAAGGATTATATGGTTAAGACGGAAAAGATTTTGTCTGGGAAAGAAAGGTGATTTGACTGATTGAGAAGTAACAGACCCTATGTGCAGATTGACCCTGATGTGTTGGAACGGGCAAGGCAGATAGATTTACTTTCCTATCTCCGCACCTATGAGCCGAGCAATCTGGTAAAGGTCAAAGGCACGACCAACGTGTACTGCACAGCAGAACATGACAGCTTGAAGATTTCTAACGGCAAATGGTACTGGTGGTCGAGGGGCTTTGGCGGTTACTCCGCCCTCGATTACCTGATGAAAGTCAGGGAATATGGCTTTGTGGAAGCCGTGGAAATCCTCACGGGGCAGGCGTTGGCAGACTGGAAACCGCCGCCCCCTGCCCCCAAAAAAGACGAGCCGAAGGTGCTGCTTTTACCGCCCAAGAATAAGGACTGCGACAGAGTGACCGAGTATCTTTTCGGGCGTGGCATTGACTATTCGCTTATACAGGAGTGCATTGCCGAGGGCATTATCTTTGAGGGAAGGAAGTACCACAACGCTGTTTTTGTGGGGAAAGACGCAGGCGGGACGCCAAAATATGCGGCTTTGCGGAGTACGATTGGAAGCTCCTTTAAAGGCGACGCATCGGGCAGCGACAAGCGGTATTCATTTCGGCTTCTGGCAAAAGAGCCTGCTGATACCGTGCATTTATTTGAAGCCGCCATTGATTTACTGTCCTATGCCACTTATTTAAAGTGCGAGGGAAAGGACTATAAATCGGAAAACCTGCTCTCCTTGTCAGGCGTGTATCAGCCAAAGAAAGAGATAAAGGACAGCAAAATCCCCATTGCCCTCTCCACATTTTTAGAAGAAAACCCGCATATCAAGACCATTGTTTTGCACTTGGATAATGACAAGGTTGGCAGGCTCTGTACCGCCGCCTTAACGGAATTATTAAAGAAAGATTATAAAATCGTTGACGCACCGCCGCCTGTCGGTAAGGATGTCAACGATTTTTTAATGTCCTATCTGGGGATTGCAAAGCAAAAATCCTGCCATGAAAGGGGTGATGCCCGTTGATTGTGTGAGGATTTTTCCAGAAAAAGAAGCCTGAAAATGAAGCCCGATTATGAAAAAAGAAAGGAATTTTTGAATGAAGAAATTTGATGTTACGCTCACAGGACACTATGAAAAGACCATTTCTGTCTATGCCGACAGCCCCGAACAGGCGGCGGAAAAGGTCAGGATTATTCTTTTTGACACCGACCTTATCGACTTTTCCGATGAGGATTTTGTCTGCGGCGAAGCCGACATTCAGGACGCAGGCGAGGGCGGTTGTGAAGAATGTGCCGCCGAGAATGAGGATACAAAGGACGGCTGCTGTTCGGACTGTCCGTACTTCTGCCCGATGTGCGGAGGATGCCGTTGTGAGGACGGGGACTAAGGACACGTCTTACCAAGCACTGAATTTGGTTATCCATCTGCCGATGGAAACAAAATTCGCTTGTTAGGGGATGCCCCTAATACCCCGTGAAAAGGATGTTGTCAAAGTATGCCGTGGGAAGCACGGCAGGAATAAGGAAAGGAGTCTAAGAATGAGTGAGTTTTTATTCTTTGTCATCGGCACGATGCTTGGCGGAATGGTCGGCGTTGTCCTCATGTGCCTGATGCAGATTAACAGACTTTCCGAGAGGAAGGAGGATGCCGATGCGAAAAAGGAACGTGCAGATACTTTTCCGTCTGACCGAGGAAGAAGCTGACTACCTCTGCTCCCTTGCCGAGAGGTCAGGTCATTCCAGACAAGCCCTGCTCCAGTCGATGGTCATGGGCTACCGCCTTTGCGAAAAGCCAGACCCAGAGTTCTACAAAATCATGCGGGAGCTGTCCGCCATCGGCAACCGTATCAACCAGCTTGCAGCGAAAGCCAATGCCCTTGACTTTGTGGACGCACCCATGCTCCGTGAGGAAGCCAAGAGGTGGCGGGAGTTCCGTCTGGATGTAAGCAAGTGTTATCTGCTCCCAAGAAAGCAGAAGGGCTGATGGCGGTCTGCGAGATATGGGATGTGCGTGGCAGGCTCGACCACCCAATCGACTATGCCGAAAATCCCGAAAAGACCGCCAACCCAAAGTACAGCGATGCCGATTTGCAGGCGATGGTGGATGTCATGGAGTATGCCACCAATAAGGACAAGACCGAGCAGCGGTTTTTCGTCACGGGGGTAAACTGCGACCCTGCCACCGCAAGGGACGAGATGATGATTGCCAAAGCCCAATGGAGCGACACGAGTGAGATTGTCTGCTATCACGGCTTCCAGAGCTTTAAGCACGGGGAGGTCACGCCAGAGGTTGCCCATGAGGTGGGCGTGAAATTAGCTGAGAAGATGTGGGGCGAAAGGTTTCAGGTCATTGTCGCTACCCACCTGAATACGGAGTGCCTTCATAACCACTTTGTTGTCAACTCTGTTTCCTTTGCGGACGGGAAGCATTATCACGACAACAAGGAAAACCTGCGGCTGCTCCGCAAGCGTTCTGATGAATTGTGCAGGGAGTATTCCCTGTCCGTCATCGAACACCCAAACGGAAAGAAAAAGCCCTATGCCCTCTACCAAGCGGAAAAGCAGGGGCGACCCACACGGGACAACGTGGTGCGTCAGGCGATTGACGAAGCGATTTCCAAATCATTTACACTCAAAGATTTTGACAGGCAGATGGCGGAGATGGGTTACCGTATGAGCTTTGACCCCAACCGCAAATACTGGACGGTCATCGGCAAAGGTTGGAGACGACCCAAGCGGCTCTATAAGCTCGGAGAGGATTACACTAACGAGAGGATTTTGGAGCGTATTAAGGAAAATTCCTATGCGGTCAAATTCTCCCGCTTTGCCGAGCCGCAGAAGCAGGTCAAGGTCTATCGTCTGAAAGGCTCTCTGAAGGACGCAAAGAAAATCGGCGGCTTGCGTGGGCTGTATCTCCACTACTGCTACAAGCTCGGCATCCTGCCGAAGAACAGGAAACAGAATTACGCACGGCTTCACTATCTGCTCAAAGACGATTTGATGAAGATGGAAGCCATTACAAACGAAACAAGGCTGCTCTGCCGCAACCATATTGATACGGCGGGGCAGCTTTTGTCATATAAAAGCTCTCTGGTAAACGAGATGGCGGAGCTGACCGAACAGCGTAAGGGGCTTTACTCCCAATCCCGAAAATCTGTCGGGGAAGAAAAAGAAGCGGTCAAGGCTCGGCTTGCGGAAATCACGGAGCGGATGAAATTTCTGCGGAAGGAGGTCAGATTGTGCGAGGGCATCGAAGCCCGCAGCGATACCCTCAAGGAAAAGCTGAAGGTCATACGGGCAGACGAAAACAAAGAAAAAGGAAAGGAGCTGATGAAGCATGAACACAGGCGGCGAAGCGGCAGAGCAAATCGTGAGGATGAGCTTGGAGGGATTTGAGGTCGCAGCCAAAATCACGGGGGCGGGTGCGAAGAACATCGCCATCCTTCTCTATTCCATTCTGAAAGAGGAAAAGAAAACCAAAGGGAAGGCAAGGCTCACGAATATGCTGCGTTCTGGCAAGGAATTAAAGGTCTTTACCGTCAGGAAAGGCGATTTGCCGAAGTTCACGCAGGAAGCGAAAAAGTACGGCGTACTCTACTGCGTCCTTGCAGACCGTAAGAACAAAGACCCCAATGCGGAGGTCGATGTGATTGCCAGAGCCGAGGACGCATCGAAAATCAGCCGTATCGTGGAACGCTTTAACCTTGCGTCGGTGGATACCGCTTCGATTGTGACGGAAGCGGAAAAGAGCAGGGATGCGAAGGACACCAAAGACGCTAAAAACGGAAAAGAGGCGAAAGACACAAAGGACGGTCAGCCAGAGCCAGACATCGGCGTGCAGGAAAAGGCAGAGAAAGAAAAGCTCATGGACGCCCTGATGGGCAAGCCGACCCAGAAAGAGGAAAGCGCCCCAAACCCCTCGGTGGCAAAGACAGGAAAATCCCCTCTGTCCGAGCCTACCTCAGAGCAGCCAAAGAAATCCGCAGAGGGGGCTACTATGACTAAGAATGAGAAACCATCGGTCAGGGAAGAACTGCGGAAGATAAAGGAGAGCCGCAAGGGGCAGGAAGCCGACGCTTCCCCGAATGTCGGCAAAGACAAAACTTCCGACAGGGCGAAAAAAACGCCCGCAGGAAAGACGGAGCATAAGCAGCCGCCGAAGCGGAAGAAACTAAATAAATCGAAAGGAGCAAGATAAATGAGTATTTATGATGTATTCAGCGGCGGCAACCGTCCTTTTAACAAAGAGGAATGGGCTGCCCAGAAGAAAGCCCAGAGGGAAGAAGCCTATGGGCTGATTGACGCCACCTGTTCAGAAATGATGGCGGACGGGAACGTGTTTCAGAAATATCTTGAAGTGCAGGGGCGGTTTGACCGCTACTCGGTGAACAATGCCATCTTGGTGGCGGCACAGATGCCCGAAGCGACGCAGCTTAAAGATTACGGGAGTTGGAAGCAGAGCCGTGTTTATGTGGATAAGGACGCACAGAAGGTCACTATCCTTGAGCCGGGGAAAGAGTACGAGCGTGACGACGGCTCAAAGGCTGTCGGCTACAATGCCAAAGTGGTCTATGACATTTCCCAGACCTCGGCAAAAGACCGACAGCAGCCGCAGGAAGCAAAGACCATGCGGGAGCTTGTGTCGGCAATGATTGACGCAAGCCCCGTGAACTTTCAGCCCGTGGAGGAACTGGAGCTGCCTGCCTTTTATGACAGCTCTCAGCAGACCATCTTTATCCGCACGGGCTTAAATGAGGAACAGCTTTTTGTGAGCATGGCAAAGGAAGTGTCGGCGGCTGTGTTTGATTTCAAGCATAGTGAAAGCCGTGACGCTTCCGACTTCAAATCCTTCTGCGTCGCCTATATGGTCAGCTCACGCTACGGCGTGGATACCAAAGGCTTCAGCTTCGGGAAGCTCCCGAAGGAATATGACGGGATGGATGTGCAGGCATTTAAGGGCGAGCTTGGCTCGATGCGTGACGTCCTCGGAGAAATCCAGAGCGATATGTATAAGAGCATGGAGAAGAACAAGCCGCCGAAATCCAAAGAGCAGGAACGCTAACAGGAGGTGCAGCCCATGAAAGAAGAACGATACCATATCGCACTTGACAGGTACGACAAGAATATCGTCCTCAACGCCTTAAACACCCTGCGTACCCAGCAGATACAGGAGGAACGCCCCACCGACCCTGTGGACGAGCTGATAAGCACGGTGGCTCATGCCCCGACAAAAAGGGTGAAGGTGGTGCATTGCAGGTGCAATGAGGAACGGTAACGATGACAGGACGGGCTTAATCCTTGCCCTTTGCGGGATTATCCCTGTCGTGTGGCTTGCCCTGCTGACCGCCCCTTATGTGGGCGGCGGCATCGTGGAGATTGTCGGTAACTTATCCGTGGCAATGGGTGACCCGTTTTCCATAACGGTGTGTGAGGACAGTGTAAGGACTGTCCTTCTTTTTCTGCTTGCTTATGGGATGGGCATCGGCATTTATTTTTCCACACGCAGGAACTACCGCAGGGGCGAGGAACACGGCTCTGCTAAATGGGGCGATGCGAAAGCATTGAATAAGAAATACCGTGACAAAGACCAGTCTGCCAACAAGCTCTTGACCCAGAATGTCCGTATCGGGCTTGACGGGAAAAAGCACCGAAGGAATCTGAATATCTTAGTCTGCGGCGGCAGCGGGGCGGGAAAAACGAGATTTTTCTGCAAGCCCAACGCCATGCAGTGCAACACCTCTTTCGTGGTGCTTGACCCCAAAGGCGGTGCGAAACGTTCCTACTTGAAAAGAGTAGGCACAGCACTTCATTAAATCAATATTTAATGTGTGTTGGAGAACTAAACACACGAATAGTCGAATGACGGGGTAACGCCCTGAAAGGCTACTTTAATACTCCGACTGGCAGAAACTTGAGTAAACAAGGCTCTGTCAGAAGCTCGGTGAAGTCGGCAGACAGACACCGTAACAGATAATGCTGACGAAAGATTCCCAGAGGTGGGCGTTGTGTCCTATATGCCGGAAGTCTATAAAATATCTATGGTTAGAATGTAGATGAGAGGTCTACTGACGAATCCTTGAATGTACAGGTCTATATCGGGGCTGGATAGAAATGTCCAGTGACACAAACAGTGTCGCTACTGTGGGTGAGTAAGACTCCGCATTTATGAAAATCCATATAACGTTAAAGGCGTTATCAAGGTAGCAGGCTTATAGAGGAAACCTAAGGATATATGTACAGATAGTGTGTTTGGAACGTTGAAAGCTGACAACATGGAGATTTTACTGTCTGTGAAGTGTTCACATCAGAAAGTTATTGTGAGATTAGCAATGATATAAGGTGTGTTAATGTCAGTGAGAGTGGTGGCACAGTACCTATGAAACCGTGATAACAAGCGGTGGAGGGATAGCCACTAGTCATATGAAGAATAGAATTACTAAGAAAAATGGTATGGGTTCGAGTAAGACTAAGAGATGTACTTGCTCCTGCAAACAAGGAGGGTACAGACCATGCTAAAGAAAAACAAGCTCCGCTATAACGAGTATTATGATATGCAACATATTTATGACGAGTTATACGCACAGAGCAAGAACGGTAATAACTTTTATAAGTTACTTGAAATTATTGGTTCGGAACAAAATATTTGTTTAGCTTACCGTAATCTGAAATCAAACAGTGGCAGTAAAACGGCTGGAACGGATGGAATGACGATAGACGATATAAAACAACTCAGCAATGCTGAGATTGTTGCTACCGTTCGGGAAAGCCTTAGCAACTACCGCCCCAAATCAGTCAGACGTGTTTTCATTCCAAAAGCTGGGAGCGATAAAATGCGTCCATTGGGGATTCCGTGTATCTGGGACAGGCTGGTACAACAATGTATCCTGCAAGTCCTAGAGCCGATATGCGAACCAAAGTTCCATAATCATTCCTATGGATTCCGTGCGAATCGAAGTGCCCACCATGCAGTCAGCAGAGTAACGACACTGATAAATTTATCAAAATATCATTACTGTGTTGACGTAGACATTAAAGGATTTTTCGATAATGTCAATCATGGAAAACTATTAAAACAAATCTGGACACTTGGTATTCGGGATAAAAGATTGATTTGCATTATCAGCAAAATGCTGAAAGCCGAAATTGACGGCGAGGGTGTCCCAGAAAAAGGAACGCCACAAGGCGGTCTGTTAAGTCCACTGCTCTCCCTCATAGTCCTTAATGAATTAGACTGGTGGGTAAGCAGTCAGTGGGAAACATTCCAGCCGAAGAACCGCAGTAAAAATGGGTGGCTTCAATACGCAAAGAAATATACCAAACTGAAAAGCGGTTTTATTGTACGTTACGCTGATGATTTTAAAATCATGTGTTCAACCTATGGAGAAGCACAAAGATTTTACCACAGTACCGTAGATTTTCTTAATAAAAGGCTGAAATTAGAAATCAGTCCAGAGAAATCAAAGGTAGTAAATCTGAAGAAAAATTCATCAGATTTTCTGGGGTTCAAAATCAAAGTCATTCCAAAAGGAAGAACGAAACACGGTTATGTTGCCAAAACAGATATGAACCAAAAAGCATTAAAGAAAGCGAAAACAAATCTAAAGTTAAAGGTAAAAGATATAGCCAGACATACGACTGGCTTCAATATCAGCAGATATAATCTGACAGTTATCGGTATGCAGAATTACTACTGCATAGCAACTAACGTATATAACAACCTGACAGAAGTAAGTTACGCTCTCTTACCGACCATACGAATCCGTTTAAGGAACATTGCAAAATCAGTTCCATTTGAAAGTACAAGTTCAGAATTTCAGAGCAGGACAAAAGGAATCAGACCAAAAACAAAAATAGTGATGATTGCGGATAATCCGCTATTGCCGATTCAAGGAGTACAACACAAAAATCCTATGAATTTCTCGCAAGATATTTGTAATTTTACAAAGCAAGGGAGAAACAAGGTGCATGAGGACGTTGTAGTTGTAACAAAAGAAGAAATCCGAGCGTTGTTGGAAAATGAAAACCCTGCCGATAGCGTAGAGTTTAACGACAATCGTATTTCGGCATATATCGCACAACAAGGCAACTGCTATGTAATGAATCGTCGAGGAACTCCGTCCACTCTGATATGTATTCACAAATCAGACAAAGGAGATAACCTTGATAGATATTCTAATCTGGCATTTGTGGAACTTCCCATTGCAAAGGCAATCCTAACAGAATCAGCAGACGAAGCAAAATCACTGTTAAAAGGTTATGTTCTTAATAGTCAGCAGAAGAAAAAACTGAACAGAATACGGACGAATTACGGATACCAGACAATAACTGGGAAATAACTTATAAATCTATTTGGATATGATGGAACGCCGTATGAAGCGAAAGTTTCATGTACGGTGTGAAGCGGGGGAAAACTTGGAGATAACATCAAAAAGTTACCTATCGCTATAGATTGTCCGTGACATTGGCGGTCTTTTGGAAAAGAAAGGCTATGAGGTGCGTGTCCTCGACCTTATCAATATGCACAAGAGCCATTGCTATAACCCGTTTGTGTATCTTCGGAATGACAACGATGTGCAGCGGCTTGTGACGAATCTCTTTAAGGCGACAACGCCGAAGGGAAGCCAGTCGCAAGACCCGTTCTGGGACACGGCGGCAAGTATGCTGCTTTTATCTCTGGTGTTCTATCTGAAATACGAAGCACCGCCAGACGAGCAGAATTTCCCGATGGTCATGGAGCTTTTGCGTGCAGGGGAAGTCCGTGAGGACGACGACAGCTATGTCAGCCCCCTTGACGAACTGTTTGACCGTCTGGAGATGGAAAACCCAGAGCATATCGCACTCAAGTATTACCGTGATTATCATTCTGGCTCGGCAAAGACACTAAAGAGCATCCAGATAACCCTTGCCGCAAGGCTTGAGAAGTTCAATCTGGAAAGCCTTGCAAGCCTTACCGCCACCGATGAGCTTGACCTGTCAAGTCTGGGGGAAAAGAAAGTTGCTCTGTTTGCTCTGATACCCGACAATGATACGAGTTTCAATTTCCTTGTCAGTATCCTCTACACGCAGCTATTCCAACAGCTTTTCTACCTTGCCGACCATAAGTACGGCGGGAGCCTGCCCGTGCATTGTCACTTTATCATGGACGAATTTGCGAATGTTTCGCTGCCTGATGACTTCGACAAGATTTTGAGCGTCATGCGTTCCAGAGGGGTGTCGGTTTCGATTATCCTGCAAAATCTGGCACAGCTTAAAGCCCTTTTCGAGAAACAGTGGGAAAGCATCGTGGGCAACTGCGATGAGTTCCTGTATCTGGGCGGCAACGAGCAAAGCACCCATAAGTATGTGTCGGAGCTTTTGGGAAAGGCGACCATTGACACGAACACCTATGGGAAAAGCACGGGACGCAGCGGGAACTATTCGACCAACTACCAAATATCGGGGCGTGAGCTTTTGACCCCAGACGAAGTGCGTATGCTTGATAACCGCTACGCACTTCTTTTTGTGCGTGGGGAACGCCCCGTCATGGATTTGAAGTACGACATTTTGAAACACCCGAATGTGAAACTGACAGCCGATGGAGGTCAGCCGCCTTATATCCACGGCGAGCCGACGCAGGCTGTCGCAACCCTTGTGTTTGACAGCGATATTCCAAAGGACGCCGTGAGCGTAACTGCTGTCAGCACTTCCTATGAGCTTCTGTCCGAGGAGGACTTGGAAGAAATATTCAATTTATAAGGAGGATTTACCCTATGAAACTTTTTAAGAAGAACGAGAAGAAAGCAGCTACGAAACTGTCCATGACTGGAAAAGTCAGAAAGGGCTTCCGCTTCTACTGTCTGGCAGTCATGGCGGTGACCTTTATGCTTGGGACATCCGTGACCGCCTTTGCCGCCAACGACCCCATTCAGGTCGTGAACAACCTTTCCGATTTCATTTTCGGTCTGGTAAGGGCTGTCGGTATGATTATGCTTGGCTTCGGTATCGTGCAGGTGGGCTTGTCGCTGAAATCCCATGACCCGTCCCAGAGGGCGAACGGATTTCTGACCCTTGCGGGCGGCGTTGTCATTACCTTTGCGAAGGAGATTTTGACCCTCATTACAGGCTGATGGGGACAGACAGGCAGAATAACCCAAAGACACAAGACAGGGCTTATGGGGCAGATCCGCTTTGCGGCTTGCCCCGTAAGCCGATTTTTAACAAGGAGGTGGTCGAATGTCTGATAACTGGGTAGTTCAGAATTTAGAGAACGCCCTCAATACTTGGAATGAGAAGTTAGCCGAGATATGGACGCTCATTACCCAATCCCCAGAGAATTTTAAGGGCGGTGCGATATGGAATGTCATTGTCGATATTCACGGGGCGTTGCAGGCTATCGGGCTTGCCCTGCTCGTGCTGTTCTTTGTGGTGGGCGTGATGCGTACCTGCGGCAACTTTGCCGAGGTTAAGCGTCCAGAGCAGGCGTTGAAGCTCTTTATCCGTTTTGCCCTTGCCAAAGGTGCGGTAACCTACGGCTTGGAGCTGATGATGGCTCTGTTTAAGATTGTGCAGGGTATCATATCAACCATTATGACCGCCGCAGGCTTCGGTGCTGCACAGCAGACGGTGCTTCCGTCAGAGATTGTGACAGCCGTTGAGGACTGCGGATTTTTTGAGAGCATCCCCCTATGGGCGGTTACGCTCATAGGCGGGCTGTTCATCACGGTGCTGTCGTTCATTATGATTATGTCGGTGTACGGGAGGTTTTTCAAGCTGTACCTTTATACCGCCATCGCCCCTGTCCCCCTCTCCGCCTTTGCAGGAGAGCCGAGCCAGAGCGTCGGCAGGAGCTTTATCAAGAGCTATGCCGCCGTATGCCTTGAGGGGGCAATCATCGTGCTTGCCTGCATTATCTTTTCCGTGTTTGCGGCTTCCCCGCCTGTCGTCAATCCCGATGCGGCGGCGGTCACGATGGTATGGAGCTATATCGGGGAGCTTGTATTCAATATGCTCGTCCTTGTCGGTGCGGTCAAGATGGCAGACCGTGTGGTAAGGGAAATGATGGGCTTGTAAGGGAGGTGTGAATGAATTGGAAGTCAAGATAAATAAGGAAATCCGTAATTACACGGAGAGTATGTTTTTCGGGCTGTCCCTGCGGCAGTTCATTTTTTCTGTCCTTGCCTGCGGCGTTGCGGTGGGCTTGTATTTTCTGCTCCGTGGCAGGTTTGGCACGGAAACCCTCAGTTGGATGTGTATTCTGGGGGCTTCCCCCTTTGCCATGATGGGCTTTGTCAGGTACAACGGCATGACCGCAGAGCAGTTTGTGTGGGCGTGGATAAAATCGGAGTTTCTGATGCCAAAGAAGATTTTGTTTATACCAGACAATCTCTACTATGAAGCGTTGAAGCCGAATATCGAAGCAAGGGAGAAAGGCTTGCCTGCCCCAACACAGAAGCAGAAACGCAGGGCGGGGAAACCAGAGAAAAAGAAAGCAAATAAATCAAAAAAGCGTAAGGAGGCAGAACATGATAAAAACGCTTAGAAACCTGTTCAAGCAGGATAAGGAAAAGTTTGTCTTGCCGAAATCGGTGCAAGCGGTCATCCCCATGAAAACTATATGGGAGGACGGCATTTTCCTTGTCGGAAAGAACAAATATGCAAAGACCTTTAAGTTTGAGGACATCAACTATGCCGTGGCGAGCCGTGAGGACAAGGAAGCGATGTTTCTGGAATACTCGGAGCTGCTTAACGCCCTTGACAGCGGGGCGACTACGAAAATCACTATCAACAACCGTCGATTGAACAAGGCGGATTTTGAGCAGACCATTTTAATCCCGATGGCGGAGGACAGTCTGGATAAGTACCGCAAGGAATACAACAAAATGCTGCTTGACAAAGTGACAGGGGCTAACTCCATCGTGCAGGACAAATATGTGACTGTATCAGTATGCAAGAAGAACATTGAGGAAGCGAGGAATTATTTTGCCCGTGTGGGTGCTGACCTTATCGGGCATTTCAACCGTCTTGGCTCAAAGTGTACGGAACTGGACGCCAATGATAAGCTGCGTATCTTCCATGACTTCTACCGCACAGGCGAGGAAACCGCCTTTGCCTTTGACATGGTGCAGTCCATGCGGAAAGGTCACGATTTCAAGGACTATATCTGCCCCGACTCCTTTGAGTTTGAAAAGGATTATTTCAAGATGGGCGGCAGATACGGGCGTGTGATTTTCCTGCGTGAATACGCCGCCTATATCAAGGACAGCATGGTGGCGGAGCTTTGCGAGCTTAACCGTAATATGATGCTCTCCGTTGATGTTGTCCCCGTCCCTACGGACGAAGCCGTGAGGGAGGTTGAGAACCGTCTGCTTGGGGTGGAAACGAATATCACGAACTGGCAGAGAAAACAGAACCAGAATAACAATTTTTCCGCTGTCATCCCCTATGACTTGGAACAGCAGCGAAGGGAAAGCAAGGAGTTCCTTGACGATTTGACGACCCGTGACCAGAGGATGATGTTTGCGGTGCTGACAATGGTGCATACGGCGGATACCAAAGAGCAGCTTGACAATGATACCGAAGCCCTGCTCACCACAGCCAGAAAGCACTTGTGCCAGTTTGCGGTGCTGAAATATCAGCAGATGGACGGGCTGAATACCGCCCTGCCGTTCGGCGTGAGGAAGATTGATGCCCTGCGTACCCTCACAACGGAGAGCCTTGCGGTGTTTATCCCCTTCCGTGTGCAGGAAATCTACCACAAGGACGGTGTGTATTACGGGCAGAATGTTATTTCAAAGAATATGATTATCGCCAACCGCCGCCACCTGCTGAACGGAAATTCCTTTATTCTTGGTGTGTCAGGTGCGGGAAAATCGTTCACGGCAAAGGAGGAAATGACGAACATTATTCTGACCGACCCTAATGCAGATGTGATTATTATAGACCCCGAACGGGAATATTCCCCGCTTGTGAAAGCCATGCAGGGCGAGGTCATCCACATTTCCGCTACAAGTGAAAATCATATCAACGCTATGGATATGAACTCTGATTACGGCGACGGTGCAAACCCCGTCATCTTAAAATCAGAGTTTATTTTGTCTTTATGCGAGCAGCTTATCGGTGGGGCAAGTCTGGGGGCAAAGCAGAAATCCATCATTGACCGTTGTACGGCAAGCGTGTACCGCTACTATCAGCAGGGGAACTATATGGGGACGCCGCCGACCTTGCAGGACTTCCGTGAGGAGCTGCTAAAGCAGAACGAGCCAGAAGCACAGGAAATCGCTCTTGCGATTGAGCTGTTTACGGACGGCTCTCTCAATACCTTTGCCAAGCATACGAATGTTGACACCCACAGCCGCCTTATCTGTTATGATATTTTGGATTTGGGCAAGCAGTTACAGCCTATCGGTATGCTTGTTGTCCTTGACAGCATCTTAAACCGCATCACGATGAACAGGGCGAAAGGCAGGAACACTTTTATTTTCATTGATGAGATTTACCTGCTGTTCCAACACGAATACTCTGCCAACTTCCTTTTTACTCTTTGGAAGCGTGTGCGTAAATACGGGGCGTACTGTACTGGAATCACGCAGAACGTAGACGACCTCTTGCAGAGCCACACGGCGAGGACGATGCTTGCCAACAGCGAGTTTATCATTATGTTAAACCAAGCGTCCACAGACCGTATCGAGCTTGCAAAGCTGCTGAATATCTCCGACCTTCAGATGAGTTATATCACGAACGTAGGGGCAGGACAGGGATTACTCAAAGTCGGCAGCTCCCTTGTGCCTTTTGTCAATAAGTTCCCAAGAAATACGGAGCTGTATAAGCTGATGACGACCAAATTTGGGGAGTGTTAGGAAAGGAGGATTTTTATGTCAGAGATAAGGTTTCGCAATACAGTCCACCGTGATTTCTTTCTGGAGAACATGATGAAATGTAAGGTCAACGACTGTTACCACAGGGCATTTTTCTATGTGATGGGGATTGCGGGGGAAACAAGGAGAAATATCAATTCCATGTTCGACTTCAAGACGGACTGCATCAAGCCAGAGGGGATGCACGCAGGATGGCAGACAAGCGGCACGGTCAAGGTCTGCCACCTTGCTTTCAACCTCTGGAACGGTTATGCAGAGGAGGGGCGTGAGAAATATTCCACGCCAGAGGAATTGTTCTGCTGCGAATTTGCCCCGTACTTCATGGAGGGCATCAAGGTCAGGTATCCCGAATATTGCAGGGATTTACCCACACCTAAAAAGCAGACAGAGCCAACACGGTAAACAAGAACAATCAAAGAAACACCCTGCGGGTATCCCTATATACCCAAGAAGCAGGGCGAAAATAAGGAAAGGAAAAGCCTATGAATCTGAAAAAGTATCAATCTGGTATTTGTATCGTTGCCGCTGTTGCCCTTTTGGGAGCAGCGGCTTTTTGCGGCTACCACATCTACCACCACTATGCACAGGTGGACGAGCAGACCGAAGCCTTTGAGGAGATTGCCGAGGTTGTGGAAAATGCCCCTGCGGAGGAAGAAAAACCAGAAGACAAACCTGTCAGCGAGGGCGAGGATATTCTGGCGAAATACAAAGAGCTGTATTTGCAGAATGAGGATATGGTCGGTTGGATTTCCATTGCCGGCACGACGATCAATTATCCTGTCATGCAGAGTAAGAACAACCCGAATTTCTATCTGAAGCACAACTTTGAAAAGGAATACAGCGATTTGGGAGTGCCTTATATCCAAGAGAACTGCGACATTTTGACGGGTGACAACCTCATTATTTACGGTCATCACATTAAGGGACAGAAGATGTTCGGGGCTTTGGAAGATTACAAATCCAAGAGCTTTTATGAGGGACACAAGACCATCCAGTTTGACACGCTCACAGAGCAGGCAGAGTATGAAATCGTTGCCGTATTCAAGACTGTTGCGTACAGTTCGGAGGGTTACCGTTACTATGATTTTGTGGATGCGGAGAATGAGGACGAGTTTAACGCTTATGTCGGGAAGTGCAGGAAACTTGCCCTGTATGATACGGGCGTGACCTCTGAATATGGAGATAAACTCATTACCCTCTCCACCTGTGAATATTCCGCACAGAACGGCAGGCTCGTAGTCGTGGCGAAAAAGGTAAATTAGCATGACCGCAAAATCCTCTGGGAAAGGAGGTCGATTTTTATGGCTGATATAAAGACCAGAGATGCGGTCAAAGGCACGATTAAGACTTTAGACAAAGCCGCCATTGCAGGCGAACGCATGAAATCCGCTTATGCTAAGACAAAGGACAAGGCAGAGCAGGGCTATTACGCAGAGGAAAATTCCCCGACGGAATATGCCGCCGACAAGGTTTCCCATGCTTCTGGGCGTATCAGGGACGAGGGCGTCCACCAATTCAATAATCAGGGACAAAAAAGTGTGGCGGCGACAAGGGAGAATGTCGGAAAGGCAAAGGATAAACTTGCCGATTTTAAGGCAAAAAGGGCGGCAAAAGCTGCCGAGCAGAAAAAAGCACAGGCATTTGCAGAACAGAACGGCTCTCTGATCCGAAACGGGACAGCGAGCCGTTCCCCTGTTTCCGACGTTCCTGTGAAGCCTGAAGCTCACCAGACAGCGGCAAATTCGCTGATAAAGACAAGACAGCAGGGAAAAAAGACAATCAAGACCACCGTCAGAAATGCGGAAAAGACAGTAAAGACTACCGCCAGAGGGACGGTCAAGGCAACGGAAAAAGGCGTGAAAACTGCACAGGCGACCTCTAAGGCAGCGATTAAGACCACAGAGCAGACAGCAAAGACCGCACAGAAGGCGGCGAAGGCTTCTGCCAAAGCGACCCAAAAGGCGGCACAGGCGGCGAAAGCAACTGCAAAGGCGACAGCCGAAGCAACGAAAGCAACGGTCAGGGCTACCATTGCCGCAGTCAAAGCGATTATCGCAGGCACAAAGGCTCTGATTTCCGCACTTATCGCAGGCGGTTGGGTTGCCGTTGTGATTATTCTGATTGTCGTTCTGCTTGGCTGTGCCGTAGCACTATTTGGCGGCGGCAGCGACAGCACTTCCTATACCCCTGTCAGTGCGGAGGTGGAAGCCTACGAGCCTTTGATACAGAAATATGCGAAGCAGTACGGCATCCCCGAATATGTGGAGCTTATCAAGGCAGTGATGATGCAGGAAAGCGGCGGGCGTGGGCTTGACCCCATGCAGGCGGCGGAGGGCAGTTTTAACACGAGGTATCCCCATGAGCCGAACGGGATTAAAGACCCAGAGTATTCCATTGAGTGCGGCGTGCAGGAACTAAAGGCGGCTCTTATCTCCGCCGAGGTGGAAAATCCCATTGACATGGAGCGTATCAAGCTCGCCTTGCAGGGCTATAACTTCGGGAATGGCTATATCTCTTGGGCAAAGAGCAACTACGGTGGGTATTCCTATGCTAATGCGGTGGAGTTCTCTGCTATGCAGGCACAGCGGTTAGGTTGGGAAAAATACGGCGACACGCAGTATCCCGCCCATGTGCTGCGGTACTATCCATACGGACGGGCGTTCACAAGCGGCGGCAATCAGGCAATCGTTGAGGTTGCCTTGACACAGCTCGGCAACGAGGGCGGTCAGCCCTATTGGAGTTGGTACGGCTTTGAGGGGCGTGTGGAATGGTGTGCCTGCTTCGTTTCGTGGTGTGCCGACCAGTGTGGCTATCTGGAAAGCGGTATTATACCGAAGTTTTCCCTCTGTTCGGATGGTGTGGACTGGTTTAACGGCAACGGACAATGGCAGGGTAAGGATTATGAGCCGCAGGCAGGCGACATTATCTTTTTTGATTGGAGCAATGATGGGCAGGACGGCGAAGCCGACCATGTAGGAATTGTGGAGAAATGCGAAAACGGGACAGTTTATACTGTTGAGGGCAACTCTGGCGATGCCTGTAAACAGAACAGTTATCCCGTAGGATATTATGAAATCCTCGGCTATGGAGTGCCAAAGTATTAGGCACAGGGCAAAAGAAAAACCAGAGGTTTATTCCTCTGGCTCTTTTGCCTTACATAGCCCGTTTACGGTTGCTTCGATGACGGACAGCTCCTTATCGCTCAATCGGTCAAGGGAAGCGTCCACACGCCTGCGGACGGAGCTTTTCTCCGCCTTTTTGTCCGTATGTATGTATTCGTCCACCGACACGCCAAACATCGTGACAAGCTGAATGAACAGCTCCAAGCTCGGATACTGCCCTTCGTTCTCGATGGCTTGGAGGTGTCTGGGGTCATAATCAACGATACGGGCAAGCTGCTCTCTGGTCATGCCTTGGGCTTTTCGGGCGGCTTTGATTGCCTGTCCTATCGGCTTGAAATCAAAGTCAAAATCGTTGTTTCTTTTATCCATAAGCTACCACCTGCTCTCTGAAAATCCTACCCTTATATTTTAAAGAGATGTGGTTTCTGACGGAACGCTATTAAATCTCTCATAACAGGAGATTTAATATCTATGTTACGGCGGTGAAAATTCACATTTGCATACTTGATACAGTTCGTTTAAGCGGCTATAATATATACAGTACAAATTTGGAGGGCAAATATGTTTGAATATATGACGGCACAGGAAGCCGCAGAAAAATGGAATGTATCACTTCGGTGGGTGCAGCGGCTCTGTAAAGAAGACCGCATTGATGGAGTTATGAATATCAACCGTGTATGGCTTATTCCTAAAGATGCGGAAAAACCGATTGACGGCAGGACACATAAAGGAAAGGAACAGAAAAATGGATAAAGTAATTATTATAGATGACGATAAAGAACTATGCTTTCTTATGAAGAAATGCGTAGAAAAGGAAAATTATATAGCGATCATTGCTAACAGTGGGGCTGAAGGCTTGCGGCTTGCAAGTGAAAATAGAAATGAATGTTCGCTTATTATTCTTGATATTATGCTACCAGATTTAGATGGATTTCAGGTCTTACAGAAAATTCGCCAAACAAGCAATGTACCTGTACTTATGCTGACTGCTAAAAGCAATGAGGAAGATAAGGTTTCTGGCTTGCGAATGGGAGCAGATGATTATCTGACAAAACCTTTCAGCATCAATGAGTTGTTGGCTCGTGTCCATTCGCTCATTAGACGGTACACACAATTGAATCCTGTTTATGATTGTGATAAAGATATCTTACAATTTAAGAATATGACAATTGACAATATAAATCGTATCGTTTTGGTACACGACGTACAGATAGATTTGACTGTAAAAGAATTCAATTTGCTTTTCTTTCTTGCATCACATAAAGGGATAATTTTTACAAAAAAACAGATATATATGCAGGTATGGGAAGAGGAATATGCTTTTGACGACAGTAATATCATGTCCTTTATTAGTAAGCTACGGAAGAAGATAGAGCCAGACCCAGAGCATCCCATTTATATTTTAACTGTTCGTGGTATCGGTTACCGCTTTAACGGGGAGGTGTAGAGTAACATGAATATGAATTTTATATTATTTCTTATACTTTGTATTTCGTTGATTTGCATACTTCTCTTGAGTGTAAAGCTGTGGCAGGTACATGAACATTTGTCGGTTATCAAGGAAGCACTGGAAGATATAAAATTGGGCAATCTGAATCGCCGTGTGTTGGCAAGGGATAATGATATGACAAAACAGATTTGCTATGACATCAATTCCATTGCGTTGCATAACCAGATGCAGCTTATTCAGCAACAGCAGTCGGAAGCTGCATATAAACGACTTATGACAAGTCTTTCCCATGATGTGAAAACGCCGTTAGCTTCCCTTGTAGGTTATCTGGAAGCGGTCACTCAAAAACTTGTTGTGGGGGAAGAAAAAGATGCATATATCCAAATTGCTACAGAAAAGGCATACAAGTTAAAGGATTTTGTAGAGAAATTGTTTGAATGGGTAAAGTTAGATGCAGGTGAACAAGTTTATCACTTTGAAAAATACGATGTGAATGAACTTACCCGCAATATTGTGGCGGACTGGATACCGATTTTGGAAAGTAATTGCTTTAAATATGATATTGATATTCCAGAAACAGAATTTACTATAAATATTGACATTCATGCTTATGCCCGTATCATCAATAATCTGTTTCAAAATATTCTTACACACAGCAAGGGCGACAAACTTTCTTTACAGATAGAAAATAGTGGAAGTTATGTTCAGATTACAATTGCTGACAATGGAACAGGAATTTCAGCATCCAACCTTCCTCATATTTTTGAACGAATGTACCAGTGTGATGATTCTCGTCTGACAAATGGAAATGGACTGGGATTATCTATTGTGAAAGAACTCATAAATGCACATAAGGGCAGTATAGATGTGGAAAGCGTGCTTGGCATGGGCACAAAATTTACAATAACATTTCAGAAGGCTCTGTGACAATGCAGAGTTTTTTTTATTGAAAACATGAAAAAAGCAAGGTTACGGCAAGGTTTTGGCAAGGTTTAAGCGTTATAATAAGGTCTATCGAAAGAAACAGGCAGTCATATTGCATGAAAATGAAAAGAATGATTATCTGTACTCATATCAGGAAAGAAAGGAAATTGCCATGAAAAATTTAGTGATTGAAACAAAGCAGTTGACAAAGGTTTATGGGGAACAGACGGCTGTCCATTCCATAAATCTGCATGTGGAAAAGGGGCGTATTTATGGTCTGCTTGGACGTAACGGAGCTGGGAAAACTACAATTATGAAAATGATTTTGGGATTGACTTCTGTCACATCTGGCGAAGTAGAAGTTTTTGGGAGAAGCGTCAGAGGACAGGAAAAGAAGATATATCCCCGCATCGGAGCGATTATTGAAACCCCTGGCTTCTATCCGAATCTGACAGGAACAGAAAATCTGGAGATTTTTGCGAAACTGCGTGGAACATCCCGTCCAGATGCCGTGAAAAACGCATTGGAGGTAGTAGGACTTCCATTTAAGGATAAAAAGCTGTTCAGTAAATATTCACTTGGGATGAAGCAACGCCTTGGGATTGCGAACGCAATTATGCATGACCCAGAGCTGTTGATTCTTGACGAGCCGATTAACGGTCTTGACCCGATTGGCATAGCGGAAATCAGAAAATTTTTGCAAGATTTAAGCAGAGAACGAGGAAAGACCATCTTGATTTCCAGTCATATCCTGTCAGAGATTGACTTGCTTGCAGATGATATAGGAATTATCCATGAAGGAAAGCTACTGGAAGAAAGCAGCATGGATGAATTAAGAAAAAAGAATCAGAAATATATTTTATTCCGTGTTTCTTCCACGTCTGCGGCTGCACGGATTCTGGAACAGAAATGCGGAGAGGTAAAATACCGTATTGAAGATGACAACATTATGCGGATTTATGATACGGGCATGGATTTGAGCATCGTAAATCAGATGTTTATCACAAATAATATAGGCGTTTACGAAAGTAAGGTCTGTGATGAAAGCCTTGAGGATTACTTTAAAGAGATTACGGGAGGTGTTGGGATTGCTTAAAATGTTAGATGCAGAGTTTAGGAAGATAAAGCGGCAGAAATTTGTCTTGTTTACCATACTTGCTGCCTGTCTTTTCCCCATTCCGCTTACAGTACTTATGGTACATGCAAAACTGAGCTATAATGTGCTTTTTATGTTTGTCTTGGAGTTTGGCTTCTTTTTAGTGCTCCCCATTGTGTTAGGGATTATTGCAGCGATACTATTCCATATGGAAAATGAAAATGGAACATTGAAAAACCTGTCTATTATACCTGTTCCAAGATGGAAGTTGCTTTGTGCAAAGGTATTGGTTATTTATATTTTAGCCGTATTTTATGGCATTGCGGCAATCGGGGCTACCGTGGTGGGAGGGCTGCTTGCTGGGACTGTTTCGGGCATTCCGATAAAACTGGCTATTTCGTTCGGTATGTCCGTATTGACAGCGACTGCCTCTTTGCCTATGATAGCAGTCGCTGTGGCATTTCAGAAAAACCTCATTTTACCGATTTTGTGTTCTGTTATTTATGCAGTTACCAGTTTTGCTTTTTCTGTTATGATGTTGAAAATTCCAGCCCCATTAGTTTTGTTGTTCCGTTGCAGTCTGCCCTTTTTAACTGCACATCCAGAACGTATGGAAATCGCAGGGAGTGTGGGAAATTGGGTGCTGCCTGTATTCCCCAGTATACTTGCTCTTATTGGGATAGGGATTGTTTGCATAGTATTGTCGGCATATATTTATCAGAAACGGGAGGTCTAATGCGATGATTTGGGCAGAATTGAAAAAAATGAAAAGACATTATCTTTTGCCTCTTTCTATAGGAGTTGTCGTCCTGTCAAGTTTACTGGCGTTATTCCAACTGATTGGTGCGACAAATTCCGTAGTTGGCTATCTGCCGCTGACAGATGGAATCCTTTGGAACAACCTAACCCTTACATTTCCATTTCTGATAACCTTTTTTGGCGGTTTTTTGATGAATCGGGAATACTCTGAGGATACACTGAAAAGCAACCTTATCATACCAGTTCCATATAAAAAATTAGTGTTTGCCAAAATTGCGGTTACAGGGTTTGCGGTTATCTTATTTATTATAGCCAGTTTTTTATGCAGTATAGTATTTGCCGTTATTTTGGGATATCCCCTTGAAATGAAAGAGGTTGGGATGGCTTTTGGGAAACTGTTTGTCACAGGAATCTCCTGTCTGATAGCGGTGATGCCTATTATTGTACTCTTTACCTTGAAAAGAAATCTTTTTCTGGCTGGAACCTGTGGGGCGTTTGTTTATGGGTTTTGTGGTATTTTTGTAGCAGATACACATTTTACAAGTTGGTATCCAACCACATCTGGCTTAACCATCATAAATTATAACCCGAATTCCCTAAATTACCAGATGGCAGTAGCAATATCCGTACTTGCAGTCTGCCTGTTTTTTTCTTTGACCGTTATATTTGCTGTGAGGAAAAGGCATTATGATTGAATTGATACAAACTGAATTTGCAAAACTCAAGAGACAGAAAATCGTATTTACCATTACAGGAGTATTGTTTTTGTTTTGGGCAGGCATGACATTTTGGACTTATCATGTTCCACAGGAAAGCTTTGAAGAATTGTATATGAAATATGGCAGTTATTTTGCCATGCTGCTTCCGTTCCTGTTGGGGCTGTCATTTATTAAGATATACCATGCGGAATACGAGAACAACACTTTAAAAGAATTGTTGCAAATCCCTGTTTCACTAAGCAGGCTGTTCTATGCCAAAATACTGTTTCTGTTTCTGGTTGCGGTTATCATTATGTTGGCAAACTGTCTGCTCGTTGCAGCCAGTTCTATGATATGCGGAGTTGGAAGTATAGACATTTATCAAATCGGAATGCTGATAAAGTTTTTTCTTCTTATTGCGTTGACAATGCCATTTACAATATTTCCTGTGTTTTTGGTTACTGTTCTGGCATCTGGAAATACAATATTTCCAAGTGCGGTATGCTTTATTTATTCGTTGGCAGGATTAATGGGAATTTCACAGTTGGCAGGAATACATCCAATATCCAGTTTACTTAATATTTTATTTGACAGCCAGATTTCTATAGCATCAGATGAGACCAAGTGGGTATGTGTTGCAAATATTATGATTTTTGTACTTATAAGTGCTATTTTTGTACATCTTTGCTACGGGATAAAACGTGGGGATAAATATAAGTAAAAACAAGGGTTATTAAATGAGAAAATGGGATAAACTTAAAAATTTTTGTATTTACATAATTATGAAGCAAAATTTGTGGCGAAGAAAGGTGTGGTTTGAAGTATTCAAAATATATTTGTGATTTTGATTATATAAATGGGGAAAGAAAATGAAAAATGTTCAATGGATTTTATGTCCTATCTGCGGTAATAAAACCCGTGACCGAATTAGGGAAGACACAATTTTAAAAAATTATCCTCTCTACTGTCCGAAATGCAGACAGGAAACATTGATTGAAGTAACAAATTTGCAAATAACAGTTATCAAAGAGCCAGACGCTTTAGACGCAGAGCCGATGAACAAGTGAGCAATTACGGTTTGTCAGCTCTGTTCTTTATATAACCGTAGGCAAGACAAGCCCACCGAATAAAAAAAACGATGTTTCGGTGGGTTGATTTGCCATGCTTTGAAATCTCTCCGACTTCGCTTTTTAGTTTGGAGGGATTTTTATTGCCTGTAAATTACGGCTTCTATTTACAGATACCCTACCGAAGATGGGCGGATAACCTGTAAAAAAATCTTCGGTAACGCATGGGGGCTTTCTACCCTACAAATAGAAGTCAAATATCTACATAATAGAAATAAAAACTCCGTAAACCGTAAAGGTCTGGCAGCCTTTGCGGTTTTTCTTTTGTCGTTTTTTGCAGAACGATGTAATAAGTCGATTTTTGGCATGGGTTGCCGTTCTCCCCCTTTCAATCTGGATTTTTCAAAAAATTCAGATTGGAGGTAACGAGAATGTCATTCAATTATGGCAGAGAAGAAAAGAAATGGCGGCTCTGGAAAGAAACCGAGGAGAAGCAGTTGCGGGGCTTGGGTGTCAGCGAGGACACCATCGAGCAACTCCGTACTCACGATTGGGCGGTCTTTAATTCCGACAGGAGGTACTACCGCAGACTACAAGATGCGGGTACATATCTTGAGGAATTTGCCGAGGATACGGCAACGCCCGAAGTGAGGACAGTTGAGGAGTTTCTGGACAGCATTGAAAATCAGCAGCTTTATCAAATCCTCATTATGGTGGACAGGCTTACCCTGAAAATCGTTGTAATGAAAATACAGGGTTATTCTACCCATGAGATTGCATCAAAGCTCAATACTACAGAGAAAGCAGTTTACAGACGAATGGACAGGCTCAAAGAAAAATTAAAAAAGTTTTTTGAGTAGAGGGGAAAATCAAGGGTTTTCAAGGACTATGGGGTGTAAGGCAAAAAAAGCCTTCGCCCCGTTTTCCTTTGTGTGGCGAAAACGGGGTTGTTCCTTGACAACCGAATAGTCATTCGCCAAATACTTCCTCTTTGTGATTGTGATGAGCATAAGCGTGTGCAGCGGTACGCCATGACCTGTCGATTAGCAGAATAGCGATGAAAGGTGGTGAGCGGTCAAATACCGACTCAAAATATCGGGCAGCTCCCGATTTCGCCATGACCCACAAAGAGAACAATGGTACTCCCGTCCCGTCACAGCCCGAACGGTATCCAACCCGTCGCAGGCAATGAGGGCGGCTCTGTCAGACCGACAGTTGGGGTGGAACTCCCGTGGCGTCAGTTCGCTGCTGACCGTTTGGCGACTTCCCTGCGTTTATGACGCACTTGCATTTCGGGGTGTCGAGGACAAATAGAGATGCTCCTATCATAATGCCAGATACAAGGCGGTTTATGGAAACAGAGCTTTGTTTTATGCTCTCCCGACCTTAAATATTTCCTTATATCTGGCTACTACATAGGCAGGTTACGCCTGCCTTATTCCAGATAGGAGGTCAAACACTATGGAAAGAATAATCAAGCGTGGAGATGTTTTCTACGCAGAACTTAATCCCGTTGTCGGTTCGGAGCAGGGCGGCACAAGACCTGTGCTTATTATCTCCAACAATACAGGGAACAGACACAGCCCGACAGTTATTATTGCAGCGATTACGAGCCGAGTACACACAAAAGCAAAATTACCAACACATACCTCAGTAAAGGATTTTGAGGGGCTTGATAAGGACTCTATTATTCTGCTTGAGCAGATACGGACGATTGACAAGCAGCGGTTAAAACAGTATATGGGAATGATGCCCGATAACATAATGGCAAGAGTTGACAAGGCTCTTGCCATTAGTATTTCTCTCAAAGGAGGGCATCAGAATGGATAAAATTAGGATTGATAAAGAGTATGTTGCCGCCATGTTAATTGAGCTTCTTTTTGAAAAGGGGCTTGTAAATAAAGAAACGTATATGAATATCTACAAGCACTATAATTTGCACATTTCACAAGTGGCTTGATTTTTAGTACGATTATAAAAACGAAGCAAGGAGGTATTCATTATGCAAAATATAGCAGCAAGGTATAATCCTTACATTTTTTTGGATAGGAACAGAGAGCGGACGGTTGTGTATTATGGGCGAGTTTCAACAGAGCATGAAGCTCAGCTTGCAGCCCTTGAAAATCAATTACAGTGGTATGATGACCAGACAGAAAGGCATAGTAACTGGAATGTCCTTCAAAAGTATATCGACGAGGGAATAACAGGTACACAAGCGAAAAAACGCCCTGCATTTTTAAGGATGCTTGAGGATGCAAGGGCAGGAAAATTTGATTTGATTGTAACTCGTGAAGTTTGCCGTTTTGCAAGAAATACTGTTGATACTTTGGTAACAACAAGGGAGTTGAAAAATCTTGGAATCGAAGTCTATTTTGTGGAAGATAACATTTGGACAATGGATGGGGATGGAGAACTTAGACTTACGATAATGGCAACTTTAGCACAAGAGGAGAGCCGTAAAGTTTCTGAACGTGTTCGGGCGGGACAGAAAATCAGCCGTGAAAATGGTGTTTTGTATGGAAACGGCAATATCATTGGTTATGACCGTGTGGGAAGCACCTATGTAATCAATGAGGAACAGGCAGAAACGGTAAGGATTATTTTTGATTTGTATTTACAAGGTGCAGGTCAGACTAAGATTGCAAAAGAACTTTGTCGTCTTGGAAGAAAGGATGGGCATGGACAGGTGAGCTGGTCTGCTTCAAAAATCGGGCGTATCCTGCATAATGCCACTTATAAAGGATATAACTGCTATCTGAAATCATTTAGCAATAACTACTTGGAACAGAAGCGGATAAAGAATCTTGACGAAGAAACCTATATGTATGTCAAAGGAGATTTTGAGCCGATTGTTTCAGAGGAAATTTGGGATAAATGCAGCGAAATACGCAAGGCACGGACAACAAAGATGATAGTAAACAAAGGAGAAAGAACATACGGGAAAAAATCAACACAAGATGTATGGCTTAGAAAATTACGTTGCAGTTGCGGTTCAACATTCCGAAAAAACAAGTGGCGAACCAATAAGAGAGGCGATGAGGTTTTTGGGTATCAGTGTTATAATCAGGTCAACAATGGCAGCAAGGCTTTCCGAGAAAAGAATGGTCTTGATACAGAGGGGTACTGCGATATTCGCATGGTTGGCGACTGGAAGTTAGAAATTATGGCTAAGAAGATTTTCGAGGGTATCTGGACAGAGCAAGAGCGTAAGGATGCGATATTAGAGGTTTATAGGCTTTTGAATGAATACTATCAATCAGACACCAAGAACAATCAAGCAGCCGCTTCCGCATTGGAGGGAAAAATAGCAAGGTTAAAAAATAAGATTGATAATCTTATCAGTATGAGGGCTGATGGGGAAATTACAAAAGAAGAATTTAAGTCGCTGAAGGATACGACAGAAGCGGAGCTTAATAAATATATGGAAGAAAAGGCACGGATGAGTGAACTGTCTAATAGTGAGAGTGGCATGGAATTTGACACAGAGAAAATAAGAGCTGTACTTGAGGAAGCGTTAGACTTTTCCAAGCCAAAACTTGATGACAGTATTATTGAAAAATTTGTTTCGCAAATTATTCCCGTAGATAATTGCAGGTATCGTTGGGATTTGAATTTCCTGCCAAATGAAACGCAATCGCTTGTTTGCAAAGTAGAGGGCAGAAAGAATCATGCTGATGCAACTATTGAGGAGGGGAGTGAAGATGAGGACGAAAGTCCTCGTACATATGTCCTAAGTATGGATTATAGCAATATAAGTGTGACAGCAAAAAACGCCTATCAAAGTTACGTTCTGCACAGGCTGCTATTGCAAATAAATAATTTGTTATAAGGTAAAATGCAGTCTGTGCTGCATGCACAGGGCTGCTATCGCAGACAAATAATTTGTATTGCATCAATTAAAAAGGGGATATGTTATTTTTGGGAAAAGGTAATATATAGGGGGAAAACCCGCATGAACCGAAAGGTTTGTGCGGGTTTTTGTGTTGTGTAAAGGTAAGGATTGACAATCCATATATTTATCCATATAATTAAACCAAGAGTTTAATTAACTGAAGAGGAGAGGTATATGGGACGAAGAAAAAAAGAACCGAGGGCAGTACATAGAGAAAATATTGCGTCAGCGGCATCGGTACTGTTTATGGAAAATGGAATCACGGCAACTTCCATGAGTGATATTGCAGAAGCTGCCGGATACAGTAAAGCTACGTTATATGTATATTTTGAAAACAAAGAGGAGATCATTGGTCTGCTGGTTTTAGAGAGCATGCAAAAATTATATGGATATATAGTTGCTGCGTTAGAAGAGCAGCAGACAACAAGGGCTAGATACGATATGATCTGTAAAGGTTTAATACAGTATCAGGAGGAATTTCCGTTTTATTTTAAAATGGTGTTGGACAAAATTAATGTTGATTTTAAAGATCATGATTACCTGCCAGAAGAGAAAGCTACCTATCATGTGGGGGAAGAAATCAATGAAAAAATGAAAGAATTTTTAGTGGCAGGCATTCAAAATGGTGATTTGCGAGAGGATTTAAAAATAATGCCTACGATCTTTCAGTTCTGGGGAATGTTAGCAGGACTGATACAGCTTGCAGCGAATAAGGAAGAATATATCAAAATGTCGATGGATTTATCAAAGAGTGAATTTTTAGAGGATGGGTTTGGCATGTTGTACCATTCCATAGAGAAAATACCAGAATAATAGAAAGATGAGGAGTTTGAAATGAGTATATCCAGAAAAAAGATAGTGATGATTCTTATTATGTTGTTTCTTCTTTTAGCATCAATTTTTGGAACTGCTTATATAGATCGTGTTGGAGAGTATAAGCGGGCGGTAAAGGAAACGACTATTGAAGAAGTAAATATTTCGGATATTCCGGATGGAGTTTATATCGGAGACCAGCTATGAAAAGTCAACCATAAATCAATGAAATCCGAATTTCCCATATTTATTACGATTTACTGCATACACACCTTCTGAAGTTCGCAAGCATTTACTTTAATACGCTTTTTACAGCGTCTTTCCATCCATTGTACTTTCGAACTCGTGTGTCTTCACACGTCTGCGGCGCGTATTCCTGACGTTTCAAACGGGTAAACACTTCATCTCCATACAGCCCCAGTCCTCTTCCGGCTGCATAAGCAGCTCCAATCCCGGAGAGCTCTTCTGCATCCGGCACAAGCACCTTTCGATTCAGGATATCGCTCTGGAACTGCATCAGATACTGATTTCTGGTCGGACCACCGTCCACTCGTAGCTCCTGAATCTCGGTTTTTGCATCCTGACTCATCGCATTTACCACATCTGCAATCTGGTATGCGATACATTCTACTCCTGCGCACACCATTTCCGCCTTTCTTGTCGTTCTTGTAATGCCGATTAAAGCGCCCTTCGCTTCACTGTTCCAGTACGGAGCTCCAAGTCCTGTAAATGCCGGAACAAAATACAGACTGTCGTCTGCTTCTGCCTTTCTGCAGCGGTCTTCCGTCTCTGCCGGCGACTGAATCAGTTCCATATCATCCTTGAGCCATGTAATGACTGCTCCCGTGTAGTTGATATTTCCTTCCAGCACATAGTTGATTTTCCCCTGCATTCCCCATGCAAGAGAAGTTACTACACCGTGCGTGCTCAGCACCGGTGTCTCCCCGATATTCATCATAATAGATGATCCGGTTCCATACGTGGACTTGATCATTCCTTTTTCCAGACACCCCTGCCCAAACAATGCTCCATGGGAATCTCCCAGTACACTGTGGATCGGAACTGGTTTTTCAAAAAATCCATCCAGATCTGTCTCTCCGAAACAGCTGTCCGAATCACATACTTCTGCCAGATCCTGTGCATCCAGTCCAAATAACTGACAGATTTCTTCATCCCATCTCTGCTCAAAAATATCAAACAACTGGGTGCGGGATGCGTTGGAGTAATCCGTTTTATAAGACATTCCATGTGTCATCCGGTATACAAGCCAGGTATCGATTGTTCCGAAACACAGCGCATGTTTCTTTACCAGTGCTTCTGCACCTTCTACATTTTCTTTCAGCCATGCCAGTTTCGAAGCCGGAAAATACGGCGAAAGCGCAAGCCCTGTCTTTTTCCGGATCATCTCTGCCGCCCCTGTTTTCTCCACACGGCGGCAGATTTCAGCGGCCCTTGCACATTGCCAGACAACAGCGTGCGCGATTGCTTTTCCGGTCTCTTTTTCCCAGACAAGAGAAGTTTCTCTCTGATTGCTGATTCCGATTCCTTTGACGCTCTCCTTTGAAATCCCGGACGCCTCTACCAGATTTTTCACCACCTGTACGGCATTCTGGTAAATTTCTTCCGGATCATGAGAAACCCATCCTTTTTCATTGATCATCTGCTTATGCGGGAGATCTTTTCTCTGAAGCAGCATGCCGTCCTGATCAAAAAGCAGCGCTTTTGTTCCCTGCGTACTCTGATCAATACTGATAATATAGCTCTCTGCCATGTCCTCTCTCCTGTCCCCTATTTCAGGATTTCTTTTGCCTTGTTCGCAATACCTTCTGCATTCAGGCCGTAATAATCAAATACTTCTTTTGAAGTTCCTGTGATAACC
>ENA-USUA01000025-USUA01000025.1-human-gut-metagenome-genome-assembly--contig:-NODE-25-length-138744-cov-10.865520_pt1 | contig 138744 bp, 106 predicted proteins | sample MGYA00250057_ERZ773390 | MGnify/ENA primary metagenome ERZ773390 (study PRJEB29103, sample SAMN06111941) | human gut metagenome | biome: human gut; feature: ankylosing spondylitis patient; material...
CACCCTGAAATTCATTGAATCTTTCAAGGTTATTTCACTGTTCAGTTATCAAGGTTCTTTGTTTTGTTGTCGTTCTCAGCGACAGCTTGTTTATTATATCTTATCAAGTCTGTTTTGTCAAGAACTTTTTTCATTTTTTGAAACTTTTTCTTTCAATCGGTTTTGTCCGATCTGTTATCTCAAACGCGACAACTCTAATATTTTATCATGTGTTGTTCTGTTTGTCAACAACTTTTTTGTTGTCCGCTGTCAGATCATGTCATGTCCCGCGGTCAGCTTGACTATGTTACCATCTGGGTATTATTTTGTCAACCCATTTTTTCCAAAAATTTCACTTTCTTATGTGTACTTTCGCAAAGTGAATTTTACTGTTTCAGTTCATCTTTCCAGAAAAGATATATTTCCACCGTATTTTATTTCAATATCGCATCCATCGCATCTTTCACTGACCTCACACCAGTCAGGCGGATTCCCTTTGGCACAGATCCACTGTCCTTCATGGAATCCAGGCTGACCTGGGGCAGAATGCATTCATCAAATCCAAGTTTTTTTGCTTCTGTCACGCGCTGCTCTGCCATACTGACGGCACGCACTTCTCCGCTTAAGCCCACTTCTCCGAAACAGATCGTCTTCTCATTGATCGGGTTTTCACGGTAACTGGATATAATGGCAAGCACAATGCCAAGATCGATCGCTGGCTCATTCATTTTTACGCCGCCCGCGATATTCACATAAGCGTCACAGTCTCCAAGTTTTAATCCCAGCCTTTTTTCAAGTACTGCCATCAGAAGATTTACCCTGTTAAAATCGGTGCCTGCAGCCGTTCTCCGCGGAATTCCAAAATTACTGTGGCAGACTAACGCCTGTACTTCCACCAGAATCGGTCTGGTTCCTTCCATAGAACACGCAACAACCGAACCGGATGCACCTTCCGGTTTCCCGCTCAGCATGTATTCCGAAGGATTTTCCACTTCCATCAGTCCGTTCTGTCTCATCTCAAACACGCCAATCTCATTCGTTGAGCCGAACCTGTTTTTGACACCGCGCAGTATACGGTATGCCGCATGCCTGTCCCCCTCAAAATAGAGTACCGTATCCACCATGTGTTCTAAAACTCTCGGACCCGCAACCACGCCCTCTTTCGTCACATGACCGACAATAAAGATGGAAATTCCCATCCCCTTTGCAATCTGCATAAATACCCCTGTGGATTCCCGCACCTGTGATACGCTGCCCGGTGCAGAGGAAACTTCTTCGTTATACATGGTCTGTATGGAATCTATGATCACGATCTGCGGTTTTTCCCGGTCAATCACCGTTTTTATCGTGTCTAAGTTCGTTTCACATAAAAGTGTCAGCGAATCGCCAAAGGTTCCGATACGTTCTGCCCTTATTTTGATCTGCTGCAGGGATTCCTCTCCGGATATATATAATACGCGCACACCTTTCTCCGATAAATTCCGGCATACCTGCAAAAGCAGTGTTGATTTACCGATTCCCGGATCACCGCCCACTAACACTAAAGATCCCTGTACGATTCCGCCGCCAAGTACACGGTCAAGCTCTTTCATATCCGTCGACATGCGTTTGTCCTGTGTCATCTCGATCTGTGAGAGCGGAACGTTCTTCGCCTCTGCCGCTTTTGCCGCTACCCTGCCGCCTTTTGCTGCACTTTTTTTATCGATCATCTCCTCAACAAATGTATTCCATTCCTTACATGCAGGACACTGTCCCATCCACTTTGATGATTCGTAACCACATTCCTGACAAAAAAATACTGTTGTTTTTCCCTTCGGCATATTCCTTCTCCATCTCTTTTTATTGTTTATCAGTATACTTACTTTATCTGTAAAAAGCAACTTACTTTCTATGACAAAAACCGGAAAAAGCAATCCGCTTCTTCCGGTTTTTATTATTATTGCAGAATTATTTTTTTACTTTAATTTTCACTGCTGAACTCCTGATTGTAAAGTCTGCAAGTAATTCATTCCTGCCATTTACAACCACTTTGTAATAATATGTTTTTTTCTTCTTTGCTTTTTTATCTGCAAAAGACGTCTTCTTTGTGGTTCCAATCAGAGTATACTTACCGTTCTTTTTTTCTGCACGGTAAATCTGATAAGTTTTGGCACCTGTTACCTTATTGTAAGAAACGGTAACCGTTCCTTTTTTGTTATTTTTTACTTTTGCAGCAATTTTGACACCATATACGATGACTGCCGGCTTACCGGAAGCAACCTGTGTACCATATTCCGAGGTCATATAAGAGGCAATTCTTGTTCCTTTTTCCCCATATGCACTGACCATATAATAATATTTCACACCTTTTTTCAACCGTGCCCTGTCATATGCCGCCGTGCCTGTAATGGATCCGTCTTCGCCATAATATTCCCGATAGTGAACCTCTCTGTAATATCCTGTCTCATCATTGGAATCTTTTGCGATCAGGTTACCTGCTGCTGCATAAAGTTTTTCGTCCGTATTACATAACGGCGTATATACAGAACGGACGACTTTATAATATTTCGCACCTTTTACCTTTTTCCAGGTAATCTTTACTGCATTCTTTTTCGTATCATAAACAGCTTTGATGGATTTTACTGCTGCAAGTGATGTAGATTCTTTTGACGATGACCATCCACTGTATTCTTTTTGGGAATTATAAGCCCTTACCGATACATTGACGTATTCTCCGCTCGATAATCCTTTAATGGTGTATTTATTTTTCTTTACCGTTACATATTTTTCTGCAACTGTTTTTTCCTCACCATATTTATCATATACCATGTATCGGATCTGATAGCCTGCAGCGTACTTGTCCGCATCCCATTTAACGCTTACATTTTTGCCTTTATTGGTAAGGACGAGATTTCGCGGCTCCTCGAGCTGCATTTTAACTCTGGTCGACGCGGTAATGTATTTTAATGTTTTTCCGTCTTTATAATATGCACAGATCAGATAGGTGTAACTCTCACCGAATTTTAACTTTTTGTCCGTGTATGTTGTCGTTTTTGCGTTTGTGATCGTTTTCACCAGTTCATACTTTGTATTTTCTACTGTTACGGCACTGTTGCCCGAATTGATCCATCCTGAAATTTCTGTGATATCCTTGTCACTCTCAGAAGTTCTGTAAATCTCATATTTTGTTGCAGAACCTACTTTTGTCCAGGTCAGTTTCACTGTATTTTTTGAGTTCTTAGCCACCTTTAATACAATGTTATTTACACGGCTGGTACTTACAGTAAAATTTTTATATATACTGTAACTTTTCGTTTTTCTGTCCGGATCATAATAATAAGAGCGTACCTTGTAGGAGTATTTTGTGCCTGCCTTTAAATTCTGATCTGTATAGACATAGTCTGTGGTCGTTGCTATTTTCTTATATTTTTTACCTGAAAGACGATAAATCTCATATCCGGTACAGCTTCCTCTGGTAAAAGATAACTTTATACTGTTTTTTCCCGCCTTTGTATATACACGCGGTACGGATACCTTATCCGTATAGCTTACCATATTCGAAGCAGGACTCATTGCCGTATAATAAGTCATGCCAACAGATATATTTTTATATGTTTGATTTTTTTGAGCATCTGTTACTTTTATTTCCTTATTTACGGTAAACACCGGCTTCTTTTGTATGTTATAAAGAGAACTGCCTGCATCATAGGTATGCGCAACAAATGTATATTTTACGCCCGGTTTTAAAGAGATTGCACTGTATGATCCATCGATTCCCTTCACTTTGTAAGAACGTACATAACTGCTTATTTCCTTACTTTCAAGCTCCGTAAGTGCATCTTTTAAATAAAGTTTTTTCTGCTGTCCCTGACCATCCGTATAGTAACCATAAGCGTTCAAAAGCTCATAATTATAATGCGCCGGCTTCTTTCCTTCTTCAAAAACATAAATGACTACATCCGCATCGATTGGCGTCCATGAGAGCTGCCAGTCATCTCCATTGTACGTCTTTTCTATTTTGAGATTTTTTACTGTCGGTATGTTTCCATTAATGCTGGCCGTTGCAGTTATGACATCTGAATAACTTCCATCTGAAAAATATCCTTCTTCCGCAGATTCCAGTCTGACGGAACAATAAAAATATGGCAGTCCTGAATCTATTGTAATATTACAATACGGATCTGATGCATACTCTGAATCCGTTTCATAGGAATCGTTTTCTCCTTTTGCATTTACATAAGCATCGTACAGCGTTCCCCTCTTATTGTAAAACTGTAAAAAGCTCTCTATATTCGTAATATTTAACGGTTTGCTGCTTCGCAGGTAATACACACGATAGCTATCCACTCCGTTTTGTGCATTCCAGGTAACTGACATCTCTTTTCCCTTTTCAGAAACTTTTGTACCGGTTACCGGTGATAACTTCTTTAAAGAGTAATTTTTATAAGTATAGGTGTCCGACCATTTACCATACATGTCCACCACATATTTCGTCTGTTTCGATTCTATAATATATTGGCTATTATCATTCCAGTTCCAATATACCTCCTGTTTGTTACTTGTCACTTCATGATAATATACAGCACGGACTTTTACGCTGACCTGCTGTCCTGAATTCAATATGACATATGGCAGTCTTGCTGCATCTGATGTTATCATCTCATGTACGGTTCCGTCTGACGCATCCAAAAATAATCCCGGCATATTATAGACCTTGGTATTTCCATCGCAGACCACTTCATATCCAACCTTCATCATGTCTCCGGCTTTATTTTTCATTGTGGCCGTATCATTATTAACCGGATTCCAGCTTATTTTTACATAAGTTTTTTCAAAAGAAATCTCTTCATAAGCATTTGCATATACAACATATTTATATTTTTTCGATGCTGAATCATATACCGATTCATACGTTAATTGCTTATAAAAATGTCCATTATAACTATAATAAAGAACCTGTGTATCATTTTTTACTGCATACTCATCTATCCGCTTTTTGGCATTTTCCGATGAATCACTTACAGTAATTTCTGTAATTTCATCACCTTCTGTCACATAATGATACCCTGTCGCATCACATGACCGCAATGCTCTATACGTCTTACCATTGACTCTATACATTCCATATGCATCTTGATATTTATCTGTGTTGCCTTTCAGTATGGCTTCTGCCTTATTATACAGGTTTACAAATCCATCAATATCCGTACCGCTGCACTGACCATAATAGTTATTTTCATACTTGTATAATCCTACGGTCTTATCCCAAAAATTGCTCCTTTTTGTAATCTTAAAACCTGCAATTTCGTCTGTCGTACCTGCTGCAATCACTCCGTTCTGGAACCGATTCACATAAGCATATCTCAACTGCCGGCCAGACGCTGTTGTTATAATACTTCCGTCATCTTTTCCTCTTACATTGATTACCTTTGACGGTTTATCAATTGCAGCGAGTTCTTCCTCTTCAGTCTCTTCTTCGGTCTCTTATTCTATTTCTTCTTCCGATTCTTCTTCCGTCTCTGTTTCCATCACTTCGGTATCATCAACAGCCTCCGTATCATTCACGTTTTCTGTCTCTTCTACAGTTTTCTCAGTTTCTGATGCCTCTGATGTTTCTGGAATTTCCGATGCCTCGCTGTTCTCTGTCTGCCCGCTGTCATTTTCTGCAGACTCACTGTCCGTTTCGCTTTCTTTCTCTGTCTGTTCTGTTGCTAAAGCTGCTTCCATCGCATCTTCTTCCTGTATCACAGCCTCTGTTACTGTCTGTACATCTGTCTGCGGCAATCCAGCAGCACCTACTGATGTCCAATCTCCGACCGTCAGCGTAAGCGCCATCGCAAATGCCGCCATACGTTTCCAACCCGTGAGTCTCTTTCTTTTCATAACTTTTCTCCTTCTGATTTATTGCACATTGTCACGCGCATTTTTTATGTTAATGTAACAGTTTATCCCCGTCAATCGTACTTTCGTACTTGAAAGCGCAAAAAAGCTTACATGCCCTTTTGACATGTAAGCTTCCTTTGATCTCACTTTTCCGTTCTTAACACTTTGTAACTTTTACATCTACCGGATGGTCGCCAAGTTCTACACTTAAGCTTAATTTGCCGCCAAGATTTGTCTTCATCTTTCCTGCATCTGCGCCATCGATCGTGATGTCGTACTCTGACTCATCCTCAAGTTCTACTGTGATCTGTGCATCTTCCGGTCCCTCTACCTGAAATGTCAGGCCTGTATCTGTTGCATTCAGATTCATGACAGCCGTTCCCGGAACAGATTCATATACGAACATGCCATTGCGCTCTAACTTGGTGATCTCGGAAAATGTCTTCACCTTGTAGATATCTCCCTGATGTTCGAAATTATCAAGTTTCGCCTTTGCACCTAATGTGTAATCCCCAAAACTGATCGTTCCATCTGCTTCTGAACGAATTAATTCGCTGATCGTTGCCATTTTTTCCTCCTGTGATAAAGTAGTTTTCTCTTTATCGTAAAATTTTGTGCCCTTATTATATAATATCCCCGTCACGATTTCCAGTGCTTTCCCGGATATTTCAGTAAAATTTTATTTTGTTTCGAACACGACTTTTTCTTTGTGGATCGTCACGACCACTTCCATATCTTTTTTCACTTTGCCGGACAGGATTTCTTCTGCCAGTTCATCCTCGATATCGTTCTGGATCTGACGGCGCAGCGGTCTTGCACCATATTTCGGATCATACGCTTTATCGACAATATGCTTTTTGACGCTGTCACGCACGGTAAGGTGGATTCCCATCTGTTTTTCACAGCGGTCTGTAAGTTCTTTTAACATCAGTGCAACGATCTGTTTCATATCGTCTTTGTTTAACGCTCTAAATACGATCGTCTCATCAATACGGTTTAAAAATTCCGGTTTAAAAATACGGCGTACTTCTTCCATCACGCTGTTTTTCATGCGGTCATAATTCTGTTTTTCATCATCCGAAACTGCAAATCCAAGTTTTTTCGGCTCAATGATCGCCTGTGCTCCGGCATTTGACGTCATAATAATGATCGTATTTTTGAAATCCACTTTGCGTCCCTGGGAATCCGTGATATGACCGTCGTCTAACACCTGCAGTAAAATATTAAATACATCCGGATGCGCCTTTTCGATCTCATCAAACAAGATCACCGAATACGGATTTCTGCGCACCTTTTCGCTGAGCTGTCCGCCCTCCTCATGGCCTACATATCCTGGCGGTGAACCAATCATCTTTGATACGCTGTGTTTCTCCATATATTCCGACATATCAACACGGATCATAGACTGTTCGCTGCCAAACACTGCCTCCGCAAGTGCCTTTGAGATCTCTGTTTTTCCGACACCGGTCGGGCCTAAGAACAGGAAAGAACCGATCGGGCGCTTCGGATCTTTTAATCCGACACGTCCTCTTCGCACAGCTTTTGCCACTGCACTCACCGCATCCTCCTGACCGATGACACGTTTGTGTAAGGTAGCCTCTAATTTTCTTAAGCGGGCAGCCTCCCCCTCGGCAATCTTTCTTACCGGGATCTTCGTCCATCCGGATACCACATCCGCAATATCGTCTTCTGTCACTTTTAACTTTTTACTGCGGCTGTCTTTCTTTGTCTTTGCCTGTATTTTGGCAAGCTCTTCTTCACACGCTTCTTTTTCGTTCTTCTTCTGCTTTGCACCTTCCACATCACCATCGTGCAGAAATTCTAACATTTCCTCTTCTAACAGGTTGATGCGATGTCTTAATTCAACGACTTCCTCCGGTTTTCCACCCGCGCGCAGACGTACCTTTGCTGCAGCCTCATCCATCAGATCGATTGCTTTATCCGGCAGGAAACGGTCATTGATATAGCGCGCAGACAGGCGTACTGCTGCCGATACCGCATCATCCGTAATCTTTACCTGATGATGCTTTTCATACTGTTCCCGCAGTCCCTCTAAAATCTGCACTGCCTCCTCTTCCGACGGCTCTTCTACCGTAACCGGCTGGAATCTGCGCTCTAGCGCAGCATCTTTTTCAATATATTTGCGGTATTCATCGATTGTCGTTGCACCGATCAGCTGCAGTTCCCCACGCGCAAGTGCAGGTTTTAATATATTGGAAGCATCGATTGCTCCTTCCGCTCCGCCCGCTCCGATGATTGTATGCAGTTCATCGATGAAGAGCAGGATATTGCCGGCTGCCCGTACTTCCTGAAGTACCTTTTTAATGCGCTCCTCAAACTCACCGCGATATTTTGAGCCTGCCACGATTCCGGACATATCCAAAGATACCACCCGCTTTCCCGCAACGGTATCCGGAACCATTCCGGTTGTAATACGCTCCGCAATTCCCTCAACGATCGCAGTCTTTCCAACGCCCGGTTCACCGATCAGACATGGGTTATTCTTTGTCCTTCTGCTTAAGATCTGGATCACACGGCCGATCTCTTCCTGTCTGCCGACTAACGGATCTAATACTCCCTCTGCCGCCAATGCAGTCAGATCTCTGGAGTATTGATTTAATACCGGTGTATCCGATGCTGTTTTTTTCACCGGCTTACCATTCATGAAATCTTCTTTGTACAGGCTCGCATCTTCTCCCATTGCGATCAGGATATCCACATACATTTTCTGGATATTGACCGCTAAGGTATTTAAAAGGCGGGATGCCACACACTCTGTCTCTTTCATCATCGCGATCAGGATATGCTCCGTCCCGATCTCCTCTGCATGAAAACGCGCTGCCTCCCTTGCTGCCCCTTCTAACACCTGCAGTGCCCTCGGCGAATATTCCTTAGCCTCTGCCGTCAGCACCTGTGCATCCGGTGCAATGAGTTCCTCGATCAGCTGCATGACTTTGTCAAGTTCTACTCCATTATCATTTAATACCTGCGCAGCGACGCCCGTTCCTTCTTTTAAAAGTCCGATCAGGATATGCTCCGTTCCGATATAATGATGATGCAGTGATTTCGACATCTTTGAAGCCTGATCGATTGCTTTTTTTGCTTTTGATGTATATCGTATCTGCATAGTTTCTCCATTCTTTTTCTATTTATAAATCATTTAAATCGATGATCTCTAAATCATCTTCTTCCTCTTCTTCTCTCGGAATGTGTTTTTTCTCCGGAGTATGTTTCCGCTCCGGCTTTTCTTTTCTCTCCGGCCTTTGTTTCTCCTCCGGTTTTTCTTTTCTCTCCGTGCGCTGTTTTTCCTCCGGTTTTTCTTTTCTCTCCGGCCTTTGTTTCTCCTCCGGTTTTTCTTTTCTCTCCGGACGCTGTTTTTCTTCCGTTTTTTTTCTTTCTACCGGCAGGAAATCTTCGTCCTCTTCCCAGTCCTCATCGTCAAGATCGTCAGACATGCCACGTCCAAACAATCCTGCACGCACTTTATGGATCTTTGATACGCCGACTTCGTTCTCTGTATCGTTTTCTTCCACATCATCCGGCTCTTCTTCCACTTTTTCTTTTGGTTTTCTGTGGAAAAATCCTTTTCTCTGTGTTTCTTCCTCCTCCCAGTCAGCGTCTTCCGGATCATCTACTTCCAAATCATCTTCTTCCACGCCAGGATTCTCTTCTATATTATCATCTTCTTCCAGATCAGTATCATCTTCTGCGTCCTGATCCTTTCCCTGTTTTTCGGGCTTCCAGTCCCAGTCATCCTCTTCCTCATCCCAGTCGTCACTCTTACGTCCTCTCAATAGAAGATTGATAATAATAACGACAAGTACTGCGATCACAAAAGCCATAATTCCCATCATATTTCTGGAAAAAGACTTTTCTTTTGCATATTGTTCAGAGAGATCATTGTATTCCTGCTGGAGATATTCCATATTAGAAACATCTTCCGCTTCTTCTGTTTCAAACTCTGCGTTCTGGTCTGCTGCCTGTCCATCTGTTCCATCCGCCGGCTGGTCTGTTGTCTGACCGTCTGTTCCATCCGCCGGCTGGTCTGTTGTCTGACTGTCTGTTCCGTCTGCCGGCTGGTCTGTTGTCTGACCGTCTGTTCCATCCGCCGGCTGATCCACTGTTCCGTCTGCTGTCTGTCCATCTTCTCTGGTCAGTGTGATCGTATACTGGGCGAGTGCTCCGTTCTGCGCCTTCACGACTACTTTTATCGTATTTGTACCGACCTGCAGATTGTCATTTCCTGTGATCGACTGCACCGTCGCAAATTCATTAACCGGTGTTGCCGTCACTGTAACGCTTGTGACATCATTCGGTACGGTAGCTGTATATTGTACTGTCTTTCCTGTAAAGTCCGGGGATAATTTTCCCGCAGAAAGTGATAACACTTCCAGCGAATTATCTGCGGAAAGTGTTGTCTGTGCAGCAGCCACCTGGATTCCGGCAGCCTTTATGTCTGCCGCAGGTTCTGTCGCAAGACATCCCATGCAGAAAAATGCAGCTATGAATCTTACTTTTCTCTTCATTCGTTTCACACTCCCTCTATTGCCATCATCACTATGGAATTATATGAGATATTCGAAAATGCGTCAACCTCAAACTCCCTCATTGTCAAATTCCGGAATAAAACTCTCCTCCGCCGTCTCCCCCTCCTGGATAAAACCGTTTTCAATCCCTATATCGATTGCAAAATCAACAACCTCATCATATTCCCGATCCGTGATCTTACGGTTTAATTCCGGATATTTTTTCACGTTAGAGAGCGGTGTAAACTGGTGCATGATACTGATATATATTTGATTCTCATAGGTTTCATGCAGATATTTCAAAACTGCTTTGGAATCTTTCGTGCACCCCGGCAGGATCAGATGGCGCACGATCGTACCACGCTTCATCAGGGAATCCTCCCCGTTTTCAAAAACTGCCGCACCCGTCTGACGCACCATCTCCGCTATCGCCGCCTTAGCCACAGCAGGGTAATCCGGCGCATGGGAATATTTTGCACTCAAAGCGGTATCAAAATACTTAAAATCCGGAAGATAGATATCCACAATTCCTTCTAAAGAACGGATCGTATCCACATTTTCATAGCTGCTGGTGTTATAAACGATGGGAATCTTTAAATTCTGATTTCTTGCAAGCTCTACCGCTTTTATGATCTGTGGTACAAACTGCTCCGGTGTCACAAGGTTGATATTATTTGCACCCTTTTCCTGGAGTTCCAGAAAAATTTCGCCAAGCCGCTCCGTACTTATCACCTTACCAGCTGTGCCATTTGCAATATTTTCATTCTGGCAGAACACACAGTGCAGTACACAGCCGGAAAAAAAGACCGCACCGGAACCCATCTCCCCTGAAATGCAGGGTTCTTCCCAGAAGTGCAGTGCCGCACGCGCCACCTTAATCTCTGTGGTCTGTCCGCAGATGCCGCGCTCACCGGATTTTCGGTCCACAGCGCACATTCTAGGACACAATGTACATATTTTCATGGTATACCATCACTCTTTCTATTTAATTTAATGATTGCGCAACCGTGCCTTTTTTTGTATGATAGACATTGCAAAAAGAAGATCAAACACAAAGGAGTTTTCTTATGAGTCCAAAAAACTGTATGGTAGCACAGTCAGGCGGCCCTACTGTTGCGATCAATGCCAGCCTTGCCGGTGTGATCGACGGTGTAATGCGTTCTGACATGTATGACACGGTTTATGGTTCCTTAAACGGAATCACAGGTATTTTAAACAACGATCTGACGAATCTTTCTGAATTAATGCAGCAGAATTCGGAATATCTCGACCGCTTAAAGGTCACTCCGGCAATGTATCTTGGCTCCTGCCGTTACAAACTGCCAAATTATTTAGATGATGATTCTTCCTATGTATTCATTTTCAAACAGTTTGAAACTTACCATATTGATGCTTTCTTTTATATCGGCGGCAACGATTCCATGGACACCGTCTTAAAGCTCTCCGAATATGGCAAAAAAATCGGCAGTCCTGTGCGTATTGTCGGTATTCCAAAGACCATCGACAATGATCTCTGTGAGACAGACCATACACCAGGATTCGGTTCTGCCGCAAAATATATCGCATCTTCTCTTTTAGAAATCGCACATGACACATTTATCTATGCAGTCAAAAGTGTGACGATCGTGGAAATCATGGGACGTGATGCCGGATGGCTGACCGCTGCTTCTGCACTGGCAAGAAACGGTTATAATACAGCACCACATCTGATCTATCTCCCGGAGGTTCCATTTGACAAAGAGGACTTTTTACTGGATGTAAAGCGTATGCTTTTCGAGCGCAATAACGTGATCGTTGCCGTATCCGAAGGTATCCGCGATGCTTCCGGCAACTATATCAGTGCTTCCGAAAGTTCTGTTGACACCTTTGGTCACAGCCAGTTAAGCGGAGCCGGAAAAACACTTGAATTTTTAGTCAAAGAAAAACTAGGCGTTAAAGTCCGTTCCGTGGAAGTCAACGTATTACAGCGCTGCGCTGCACACCTTGCTTCAAAGACTGATCTTGATGAGGCTTTTACTCTCGGTCAGAAAGCGGTTGCTCTCTCCGAGGAAGGTGTTACCGCTTCCATGGTAACAATGCGCCGTATCTCCGATGCTCCGTACGAAATCGCCTATGAGCATGCCGAGATCCGCCACATTGCAAATGAGGCAAAATCAATTCCGAGAGAATGGATCAACGATGCAGGCAATGATGTCACACAGCCACTGATCGATTACCTTTCACCTCTCATACTCGGTGAAGTTCCGGTAAAATACGAAAACGGTATCCCTGTCTATATGGATGTCAGTCATTTAGCAAAACATCAATAAATTTACCGATCTCAACCCACGCTCTTTTAGATTCCGGCAGCATTTTTGCTGCCATCTGAAAGATGTGGAACATTCCTTCATAAATACTGATTCTTACTTTTACTCCCTGTTCTCTGGCTTTTGCAGCCACATCCACAGAATCCGAGAGCAGCATCTCATAGGAACCAACCTGTATCAGCATCGGCGGAAATCCCCTGAAATCCCCATATAAAGGCGAAATATAAGCATTATACGGATCGTTATCCCCAATATAATCTTTATTATAAATAAGGCTGTCCCTTGTTTTTCCAAATAACGGGTCGCGCTCAAAGTTTGTCTCGTAAGATTCCCCGCTCGCCGCAAGGTCTGTCCACGGTGACATGGCTACGATCCCACACGGAAGCTGCTTTCCGTGATCTTTCAGATAATGGCATAATGCCATCGCAAGACCGCCTCCTGCGGAATCTCCTGCGATGATGATCTGCTCGGAAAACCACCCCTGTTCCAACAGATAACAGTATGCGGCATAGGCATCTTCTAAAGCCGCCGGATACGGATGTTCCGGTGCCACACGGTAATCGGGTGTCAGAACACTCATTCCATGGCTGACTTCACAGTAAAGTCCGGCAAACATACGGTATGCATTCCGCATCGCTCCGACATATCCGCCCCCGTGAAGCTGTAAGATTACTTTTTCCGTATTCGGATTTTCTTTTGCCTGTAAATACTCCATGGAGAAATTATCCATCTCGATCACATCTAATGAAAAACAGTCCGGACATTTCCACGGCGGCTCCGAATCCCCGATTTTTTTCCTCAGTTCTCCATTTTTTATCTTTTTCCCAATCAGGTGATCATTTGTCACATGGGCGATCAGGTCCCTCATGACTCTTCCCCTGATACTCGCTTCGCTCTCTCTCATCCGATTGCTCCTGTTCTTTTTATTCTAAATATAACTCAGCGGACATGAAATCTTCGTTTCAGTTCCACCCTTGCCCTGCGGTCTCCGATGATCAGTGTTCCAAGAAACAGAAACAGGGAAAACGCAAATGCGATCAGTGCAAAAAGCTGTGCCGTCACGATACCGGTAAAAATCAGTATTACCGGAACAATGCTGCATAAAATCATAAAAATCTGCCACATCATATAGCTCTGCCAGTTTCTGCGGTTTACGATCATACAGATGATAATACCAACATCGACTAAAATGATCGCCGACGGCAATGCATAATTGACAGACCATCCGCGGTAGCCGACCAGAAAATCGATTGCGATCACGATCAGTATCGCCATCAGCGTGAGTACCGTGATTTTGGCGCGGTAACCTGTCTTTCCAAGAATTGCAAAACGGATCAGCATATATCCGTAAAAGAATCCAAGCCCCGTGATCGCACTCCATGCAATCTGTGACTCGGTGACCACATTGATATAAATGAGCAGCACCTCAACCAAAAGTGCACAAAACAGATAGATTTTACTGATCATTGTCATTTTCCGGGTGTACACTCTCACATCCGGGTACATATTCTCCACTTCACCTGTGTATTCTAACACGGATCCGCAGAGTGGACAGCGCTCTGTTTCATCTGATATCTCCACATTACAATTTCTGCATTTACTCATAATTTACTCCATTACTCTTTATTTCTACCGCAATCCCGTCCGAGGCTATTTTCCGGAAAAATCCACGCTGCACAGACGCATCGACAAGATCATAACTGAAACTGAATACAAGTGTATCCCCGTAAGAGCAGATCGTTCCTTTCAGATGCTGCCCCTTTGACATGGCAAGAAATGCATGAAACATTTCCACATAAGGGCGGTACTCTTCTGTCACGGAAATATTGCCGATATTTGTGATCGTCGCAGTATTGGCAAGTGCAGAAGTTGTATATACATACTTCATTGCAAGGTTTTTCAGGAAAAGCGGCACAACTCTTGCAATCAGCAGTTTTTCATTGGAAACGTTATAGGAAAACAGCTTTTCAAGATTTTCCCGGTTGATCTGGCTTCGCAGGCTTTCCTTCACGATTGCAGCCACCTCTGCAAACGTATAGGTCTCTTTGGTCGGATGAAATTCTGCGGACACCATGACAAAAAAGTTTTTCGTGGTAATAGAATTAAAATACGGCCGCAGATTAACCGGCACCGCAACACGGATCGGACACTTTGACGGCATGCCGTGCAGACATTCTGTATAAACGCTCCAGATGTACACACTTACCAGATATTCGTTGATACTGATTCCCATCGCATGACAGACCCTTTTCAACTCCGGTATTTTCATATAACCGTGCATCACGCCGAACTCGCCCGGTCTTAACTTTTCTCCACGGATCAGATATGCCTTTTTTGTCTGGTATCCTTTTGCGGAACTTTTTTTGTAATTTTTTAAGAAACTGTCTTCCCGGTTCAAAGACGTATCAACACTTAATGAATCTCCCAGCTTTTCCTGCAGGTCTTTATGTGCCAGACGCAGATACTGGTAAGTCAGCTCTTTTAAGAAATTAATTCCTCCCATTCCATCCGTCAAAACATGGAATACTTCCAGATTGATCCTGCATTTATAATAGGTCACACGGAACATATAACTGCGGTTTTTATTCTGCTGGATATATCTGCATGGAAAATTGTTCTCCATGCGAACCTTTGGCGCCGCTTTTCCGTTTTCCTCAAAATAATACCAGAACACCCCCTGCCGCAGTCTTAAGTTAAACCCGTCAAACTTCGGAAGCACCATATCAAGTGCCCTCTGCAGTAATTCCGGATTGATCTCCTCTTTCAGTGTAACACTGATCCTGTACACATTGCTCATGCTCTCCCCGGCAATGACCGGAAAAAGGTGTGCTGTATTATCAAGTCTGTCCCAACGGATATCACGGTTTGTCGGAACTCCTTTACTCTGTTTTTTCATATATTCCTCGTTTCTGCATATTTTACAGGCAGGCTGGGTTTCTGTTTTTTCTTCTCTCCCCCCGCTCATAAAATACACAATCTATTGTATGCAATTATAAAATAACCTGACATAAAATACAAGTTTGGGCATATCAAAATTACCTGATATAATGCTATAAATTTTCTTAAAATTCCCTTATTTATTTTTTAATTTATGATTGTATAAAATTTCCCTTCATATTGTAATGTTTTTGTAACATCTATAAAATATTTATAAACAAGGAGGATTCACTTATGAAAATTTTCAAACGAACAGTCAGCTTATTTTTAGCTTTCTGTCTCTGTGCCGGGATGCTTTTACTGCAGCCGCAGTCAACGGTATCCGCAGCCGTCAGGAACAAACCGACCACCACTGTACTTCGCATGTCCAGTAATTCTTTCGACAGTTCTGCAATCTATGTCAATCTGCCAAAAGCCAAAGTATGTTATATCAAAAACATCAAAACCAGCAGTAAAAATCTGATTGCAAAAAACACCCACTATTATACTACCAGTTCAGACGATACATACACGGATACCTTTGCGTCTATCGGCCTCTATGCCAAAAAAACCGGTAAATACAAAGTCACCTATAATATCTGCGATAAATCAGGAAACAAACTTTCTTCGGGTAAAGTAACGGTATATGTAAAAAATGACCTGCCAGTCAAATCTGTCAAATTTGCAGGTAAAGAAGTTAATTATGCCCTTACGAGCAAAAAATCCGGCAAATTATCTGTTAAAATGAACAAAGGTTACACGCTGAAAAAAATCACTGTCACCACTTACAATAAGGCAGGTAAAGAAGTTGTAAAAACAATGAAAAACAACAGCACCTTAAAGCTTGGCGAGTACGCATATATATTTGATAATTCATATTCCAGCGGCAGAAACTATTCTACCTCACTTGCTGCGCGTACCAAGATCACTATTACTTATATCGACAAATATACCAAGCAGAAATGTGAGAGTATTTATTCCATTTCCCGTCTTGCAAAATAATCCAACAGGAGGATATCTGATATGAAATTATTTAAGCAAATTACTTGCGCTGTTCTTACACTTTGCCTGTGCGCCGGATTATTACTGATCCCTTCTGCGCCGGTATCTGCTGCAACAGGTCCAAGCGCCCCAAAGGCTGTAGATGTTTCTTATTACAAAAATTATCCGATGGTCAATGATTCGGCTATCTCCGTACAGCTCGGTACAAACGGAAAAAACATCAAAAATATCAAAACATCGAGCAAAAACCTGAAAGCCAAAGTAACAAGACTTTCACTTTCCAGCTCCAGTAATTCCGGATACGTTGGTGTCTATGCCAAGAAAACCGGTAAATACACAGTATCTTTTGATGTATATAATGCACAGAATAAAAAGATTAAAAAATTTACTGTCAAAGTCAATGTAACAGAGCCGACATTCTCTAACAATAGTCCTTTTAAGAGTGTAACTTTTAACAACAAAGAATATGATTACGCAAAGGCAGTCTACAATAAAAATTCTGTCAAAGTCAATGTCAAAATGAACAAGGGTTATAAATTAAAGAAGATCGAATACTCTACTTACAGCAAGCCAGTTGCAAAAACAAATTCTTCCTATTCAACCACTTATTCAAACTCCGAGATAACAAAAAAGGTAAAAAATGGAAAGAGTATCCAGTTAGGACATTATGGATACTATTACGGACATGACTACTCTTACGCATATGGTACTTACTCTTATGAGTCATACAGCCGTGATGGTGATATTATGGCACCGACAATCGTGAAAATCACATATCTCGATAAAAATAAAAATACGATTTCTACCTCGTACACACTGTACCGTATTGCAGATGATGTAAAATAACAAACTCAAAAAGCACAAAAAACGAGGAACCTGTCACGAAACAGGTTCCTCATTTTTTATTCATTATTAAATTATATTCTATTCTCTTTTATCTCTCCAGCGGATATTTCTCTGTCAGCGATTTTACGATTGCACGCGCTTTATCAGCTGCCGGTTCACCCTCCTTGATCATCATGGCGATTGCCTCTGCAATTTGATCCATATCCTCTGTGTTTAGTCCACGGGAAGTAACTGCCGGTGTTCCAAGACGTACACCGCTTGTTACGAACGGGGATTTCGGATCGTTCGGGATCGTATTCTTGTTGCAGGTGATATTGACAGAATCGAGAAGTTTCTCCACTGCCTTTCCGGTCTGATCATAATTTGTCAGATCAACAAGCATCAGGTGATTGTCTGTACCGCCGGATACGATTTTAATATCACGGCTTAACAGTCCCTTGCAGAGTGCCTGTGCATTGTCAATGATATTCTGCTGGTATACTTTAAACTCCGGCTGAAGTGCCTCCTTAAAGCAGACTGCTTTCGCTGCGATCACATGCATCAAAGGTCCGCCCTGGATTCCAGGGAAAATAGCTTTGTTAAAGTTATATTTGTCTGCGATTTCCTGACTGGATAAGATCATGCCTCCACGCGGTCCACGCAGTGTCTTGTGTGTTGTGGTTGTGACAACGTGTGCATACGGGATTGGGCTTGGATGAAGTCCTGCAGCGACAAGTCCTGCGATATGTGCCATATCGACCATCAGAACTGCTCCGCATGCATCTGCGATCTCACGGAATCTCTTGAAATCAATGGTTCTCGCATAAGCACTTGCACCTGCGATGATCATCTTCGGCTTGCACTCCATCGCGATCTCTTCTACTTTGTCATAATCAATAAATCCCTCGTCATTGACACCGTAAGGTACAATGTGAAAATAAGTACCGGAAAAGTTTACAGGGCTTCCGTGTGTCAAATGTCCACCGTGATCTAAGTTCATTCCCATGACCGTGTCACCCGGTTTTAAGATGGCAAACTGTACAGCCATATTCGCCTGTGCACCGGAATGTGGCTGTACGTTCGCATACTCACAGCCAAACAGCTCTTTCGCACGCTCTCTTGCAAGTTCCTCTACAACATCCACACACTCACATCCGCCGTAATATCTTTTCCCCGGATAACCTTCTGCATATTTATTTGTAAGAACGCTGCCCATCGCCGACATCACTGCCTTGCTTACCCAGTTTTCGGATGCAATCAGCTCAATATGGCTGTTCTGACGTTCAAATTCATCGGTGATGGCATTTGCCACTTCCATATCAACTGCCTGAATATCTTCCAGTGTATACATAATCCGTAATTCTCCCTTTCTTTGCTGTTTGATCAATGTGTCTTTATACGAAAAACACTTGTCTTTTACTTTGTTTATCATTATATATGACTTCCCTTTTTTTGGCAATTCCAAAAGCCAGAATAGTTATATCAAATTATTATAAATGATATAAGCCCTGACGATAAAGCCAGATGGCACCTGCGATCTGTAAAATGAGGATCAGCGGCATTCCTATAACAAAATACCAGTGTCTCGTCTTGTGGCGGAACACATACATTCCCGCCCACGTTCCGATACTGCCGCCTAAAATGCTGACTAAAAATAACATTCTTTCTGAGATCCGCCATCGATGCATTTTCGCCCTTCTTTTATCCTCTCCCATAATAAGGAAGCCCACCAGATTTAAAAAGATCAGATAAGCTGCGATCGTATCCATATGTTTCTCCTTTTTTCTAAAATAGAATCCTGTTCTACAGGATTCACCGCCTGCGGCGGTGTCGCCTCCGCGACATAATTCATCTCCGACGCAGTGTGATCCCGCCCGGAGGGCTTTAAGATTCATAGGACGTAATTTCCTATGAATCTTAAAAGTCCCGGCAAATAACTGCCAGGACTTTCACTTTTCTTCAACAGATCTTATTCTGTTATTTTATTTTTACCAAGATGAACTTTCATCACATACCACAACTCGGTTGCAATGCAGATAGATGAATATGCACCGCAGATCATACCTGCCATCAGCGGCAGCGCAAATTCACGAATACTTGCTACACCAAGAAGGAACAGCATAAATACCATAATAAATGTTGTTATGGATGTGTTGATGCTTCGTGATAAGGTCTGTGTCAGGCTTCGGTTTGCTACTTCCATCAGATCTTCCCTTGTCTGTTTACCATGCTTTAATGCAAGGTTCTCACGGATACGGTCAAAGATAACGATCGTATCGTTGACAGAATAACCAATGATCGTCAGCATACATGCGATAAATGTATTGCCGACTGAAATACGCATCAGCGCATATACGGTAAGTACAACCAGTACGTCGTGGATCAGGGCAATGATCGCACTGGCACCGAAACGGATATCTTTAAAACGGAACCAGATATAGATCAGCATACAGATTGTTGAGATAATAACCGCCTTGACTGCATCCGCACGCATCTCACCACTGATCGTGGAACTGATACTCTGGAATGTAATGGTGGATTCATCTACATCAAAACTGTCTGCCAGCTTATTATTCAGATCATCACGCTCTTCTTTGGATAAAGTACGTGTCTTGATCGTAATCTGAGTTGTTCCCTCTACTTTGTTTGCCTGAATATTGCTGTCTCCAGTTACTTCTTTTACAACCGGGATAATATCATTTTCAATATCTTCGATCGTATATTCTTTGCCGAAATCAGCAGTAGTGGAAGTTCCTCCCATGAAGTCAAGTCCATAATTCAGGGAGTTCTGACCAGATGCCTTATGTACTCCCATACCGATAAATCCGGCAGCTATAACTGCAATAGAAATTGCAAAGAATACATATCTCTTCTGCAGGAAATTGATCGTCTTTCTCTCTTTTGCACGTCCGTAGAATTTTTCATCTCTCAGTCCTAACCAGTAGAAAGAATAAAGGATCCATCTTGTGACAACAAGTGCTGTAAACATGGAAAGGATAATACCGATCATCAGTGTATATGCAAATCCTTTTACAGTACCGGAACCTAATCCCATAAGAACAATCGCTGCAATCAATGTTGTGATATTACCATCTAAGATTGCAGACATCGCTTTGTGGAAACCATTCTTCATTGCAGTAATCACGGATTTTCCTGATGCAATTTCTTCACGGATACGTGCAAAGATGATAACGTTCGCATCTACTGCCATACCAATACTTAAGATAATACCGGCAATACCAGGTAATGTTAATGTGATCTCGAATAAGTATAAAGTTGCAATCACAAGTGCTGTATAAATTGCAAGTGCTAAAGCTGCTGCGACACCCGGAACTGCATATACAATGATCATAAATACCATTACGATCACAAGACCGATTGCTGCCGCTTTTAAACTGGAGGAGATTGCCTGGCTTCCAAGCTGTGCTCCTACCACACTGGACTCTAACTCTGATAACTGCAGGGAAAGAGAACCGATTCTGATCTGTGTTGCTAAAGTCTGTGCCTCTTCAAAGGTGCTCTGACCGGAAATCTGTGCAGTACCTCCGGTAATTGCCTCCTGAACAGTCGGATAACTGATAACTTCTCCATCGTATACGATTGGAAGTGCTTTTCCGACGTTTTCAGAAGTAACTTCTCCGAAAGTCTTTGCTCCCTCATCTGTCAGTGTAAGCTGTACCACATACTGCTTGTTTCCATACTGATCTGTGGTTGTTGCAGCCTGTGCATCTGCCACCTGGTCACCCGTCATAAATACGGTACCATCTGAAAGCTGGAACTCTAAGGAACCCGGATTACCAAGTTCTTCCAAAATCTTGCTTGCGTCCGTAACACCCGGGATCTCAACGGCGATACGATCATCTCCAACCTGATATACGGATGCCTCTGTACTGTAACTTTCCACACGCTTCTGAAGTTTGTAAATCGTATCACTCATATCCTCTGCGCTCGGATTTTCATCCATGACCTGATAGGTGATCGATACACCACCGGACAGATCAAGTCCAAGCGGAATACTCATTTCTTCCCCAATACCGGTCGATGAAAGAATAATAGATGCATAATAGGCAAGTCCCGCAAATGCAGCGAGAATCGCAACTAATATGACTGCTGCTTTACTCTTTTTCATTTTCTTTTTCCTTCCTGTTTCTTATTTATTCACAATCGGCCTCGGCAGCCTTGATCATGATCGCGCACTCAATACGTTTTTTCTGCAATTCACATCCGATATCATATGCCCCACAGATGTCACCGCTGAAATTATACGCATTTGCTGCACATCCGCCGCTGCAGTAGAATCTTGCGAAACATTTTCTGCATTTTTCTTTTGCATAGACATTACAGCACTTAAACTCATCACGGATCTCTGTATTTTTTATACCTTCATCCACATTGCCAAGTAAAAACTTTTCATTGCCGACAAACTGGTGACATGGATAAAAATCTCCCCATGGTGTCACTGCAAGGTACTCGGTTCCTGAACCACAGCCGGACAGACGTTTTGCCACACATGGACCGCCCTCAAGATCGATCATAAAATGGAAGAAATTAAAATCATCTCCCTCTTTGTGACGTCTTACCATCTCCGCTGCAAGTTTGTCATATTCCTCAAACAGCTGTGGAAGATCTTCCTCTGTGATCGCATACGGTTCACTCGGTTCTGCAACTACCGGCTCCACGGAGATCTGTTTGAAACCAAGATCCGCAAGATGAAGTACATCTGCTGCAAAATCAGGATTGTAGTGTGTGAATGTACCACGCACATAATATTTGTCCTGATGTCTGCTCTCTGCAAATTTCTGGAACTTTGGAACGATCAGATCATAACTTCCTGCCCCTTTGCGGAACGGACGCATCTTATCATGAACTTCCTTTCTTCCATCGATACTTAAGACCACATTTGCCATCTCTTTATTACAGAATTCCATGATCTCGTCATTTAAAAGCACACCATTTGTGGTCAGTGTAAAACGGAATTTCTTGTCATGCAGCTTTTCCTGCTCTCTTCCATAGGCAACTAAGTCTTTTACGACCTGCCAGTTCATAAGCGGCTCGCCGCCAAAGAAATCCACCTCAAGATTTCGTCTGTTACCTGAATTGGCAATTAAGAAATCCAGTGCTTTCTTTCCAACTTCAAAGGACATCAGTGCCCTTCTTCCATGGTACTCTCCCTCCTCAGCAAAGCAGTACTGACATGCCAGGTTGCAGTCATGTGCAATATGCAGGCAGAGTGCCTTGACAACCGTCGGGCGTTTTTTGAAATCCATGATATAGTTTTCGTAAGTGTCCTTTGTAAAAAGTGACTCCTCATCGATCAATGTCTGGACTTCATCGATTGCTTCCTCCACTTCCTCTTTGCCGTATTTTCCGGACAGTGCAGATACGATCTCATCCCTTGCATACGATTCCGGCTGGCTCTGATCGATCATCTCAATGACATCATAAGTCACGTCATCCACCACATGAATCGCTCCGCTGTTTACATCTAAAACAATATCATAGCCGTTGTTCTTATACTGATGAACCACTATAATATTTCCTCTCTTTCTATCTGATTTTACAGCAAAACATTTAAAGTTTTCTGCAAATCAATATATTTTTTTCAAGTATTACGGCATTTTAATGTTGCCGATAAAACGTACAAATGACCGCACGCTATGCGAACGGTCGTTTGCAGATTTCACTTATATCCGACCGTATGATTTTCATCGTTGTATCACACAGTCATTTTGTATGATGCCATGATGGCATATCCGGCACTCATATGCACAATTTTTACCATGCTATGCATGCCCGGCTGTACCAGCTCAAATCTTATTTGTGCTCGCAGCTCTGGTTTCCTACTGTACAGGATGTTTTGCATGCAGACTGGCAGGATGTCTGGCACTCGCCGCAGCCGCCTTTTTTGATTGTGTTCTGTAATCTCTTGGTATTTAATGTCTTTACATGTTTCATGATGCTTCTCTCCTTTTTTGTAATTTCCGCACACATGGGATACGCCATTTGCCCGCTCCCCGTAATACTATGTATTTATTCGCTTTCGCGCGGAGTTCTGTTAACTTATACAGTATAACATAACTTTTTTCATATGGGAAGTTTTTTTTATTCCGCATCCTTCGGCAGGATAATATTAAAGATGATCGCCACAATGGCTGCCGGAACAATACCGGAACCGCCAAAGATCAGCTGGATGCCCTGCGGCAGATGTGCAAGGATGCCGCTGCTGGATCCGATTCCATAGCCAAGTCCCAATGCGACGGAGACGATCGTGATATTGCGCATCGTCATCGGTTCTTTGGTAATAAGCTGGATTCCGCTGATCACGATGGATGAAAACATCATAACGGCAGCTCCTCCAAGTACACTCTGCGGCATGATTGAAATCAGTGCTGCAAGTTTCGGGAATAAACCACATAAAATCAGGAATACGGCTCCGGATGCAAGCGCCATACGGTTTACGATTTTCGTCATTGTGACAAGTCCTACATTCTGACTGAAAGAAGTATTCGGCAGAACACCAAAAAGTGCTGCAAGCGAAGAACCAATTCCATCACAGATGACACCGCCGGAAAGTTCTTTGTCGGTAGCTTCTCTGCCCATTCCACCTTCCATAACACCGGAGATATCTCCGACTGTTTCAACCGCGGTAACAACAAACATGATCAGAACCGGAATGATTGCTCTCCAGTCAAATACCAGTTTGACCGGCATTAATTTCGGAACGGAAAACCAGGCTGCATTTGCAACCTTATCCCAGTTTAACACCCAGGCTTTTGTGTATTCCACACCATCCGCATTGACTGCTGTTGTCGGCAGTACCAGTCCCATGATCGCAGCAATGATATAGCCTGCCACAATACCGATCAGGATCGATGATGCACTCGCCATACCTTTCATCCAGTGTTTCACTGCTACAATGATCAGTAAAACAGCTGCTCCGAGCAGTAAATTTTCTACTGAACCAAAGTCGTTTGCCGTATTGCCGCCGCCAAAAGAATTGACGCCGACCGCGATCAGTGACAATCCGATCGACAGTACAACGGTTCCCGTTACAACCGCAGGGAAAAATCTGCGGAGCGGCTTTAACAGAAATCCAAGGATTCCCTCAAACAGACCACCAATGACGGATGCACACATAATGGCTCCATATGCAAGGATTCCTCCTCCCATTACCTGAACCACACTGTTAAACACACCGATAAATCCGGAACTCGTTCCCATGATGATCGGTACCTTTCCACCAACCGGTCCGATCGCAAATAACTGGATCAGTGTCACGATCCCGGCGATCAGCATCGCATTCTGCAGCAGATCGACCTGCAGACTGCCGAACTCCTCACCTGCAATACCACATGCCCCTGAGATGATCAGGATCGGTGTCAGGTTTCCCACAAACATTGCCAGCACATGCTGTAATCCCAGCGGGATTGCCTTTTTCAGCGGGAGTTTTCCGTAAAACTCGTACTCTGCTCCCTGTCTCTTCTGTCTTTCCATGTCTTCCTCCTCGTGCGTATCTTTTTCTGCATGAAACATTGATAATTTTTTTCATTCATGCACATTTTCTTTGAGTATAGCACGCCGCTGATATTCTGCGCAAGTCCTGTCTATATGCTAATTGGCACACTGACAGTAACCACTAACTTATCATTCCGCCCGCCATCCCGGATGCCGCACATAGAATAAATGTTGTCGCCACTTTCGGCAGTTCCATGGAGACTCCCTGTTTAACCAGCACTGATATCAGGAATAAAATGCAAAAATAAATGGCTCCCGCTGCAAATCCCCATAAAAATTTCTGTGTTTTCATGATCTTTCCCATGAAAAATCCACCGATCACTCCGGAGACGATATAAATGACAACGATTCCCACCTTTACTGCCGATTCACTCAGATCAAACTTATATAACAGTGCAGCCAACAGTAACAGGAACAGGCAGCTTAAAAGGAACATGACCAGCACGGACACCAATACCGCAGTGACCGGATTGTTTTTTGCATCTCTTGTTTTCATTTTTGACTGTATATTCATTGACCACTCCACAGGTTTTCGATTCTGTTTCACTATATGAAAAAAACGCAAAAGCTATGCTCTTTTTACATGCTTTTGCGTTTTTTATTTTTATGATCCACCTTTTGCTGACTCTATCTTACAGATATGCAATACTATAAGCTGCCTTGAATGTTCCGCCCTGCGGCAGCATGTTTTCGTAGTCGCGCTGCTGCAATGTGCCGGTAAAATCTGTGGCATCGCATCTTCCGTACCATGGTTCAATGCAGACGAAAGGTGCATTTTTTCCTTCCGGTGACCATACTGCAAACAGCGGGGTGTCAAATTTTACGGTTACATACGGGATGCCTTCACGGTCAAGCAGGGAAACCTCTCCGGTCTGTTTTCCTTCGACCATGTAAGTGCACTCATCAAAGAATCCTTCCGTAAATGTCACACAGCCATCTTTCAGTGCCAGGACTTTATCCTCCATCACCGCCATACCGTCCGGTGTGTTTCCATGATGATGAATAGTATCTGCCAGGCCGCCAAATTTGAGACCATATCCGGTTTTATTTTCCTCTCCGTGAACCGGGCAGTTGAATGCCGGATGTGCACCGATGGAAAAATATAATTCTTTTGTGTCGGTGTTTTCCACAGTCCAGTTTACTTTCACCTCGTTTTTGCACAATTCATAACCAATGTGCAGCGCAAAATGAAATGGATATTTTTCACAGGTTTCCGCAGTATCGGTCAGTACAAATGAGATGTTCTCTTCCGTCTGTGCCTCTAATGTAAACTCCATATCTCTTGCAAATCCGTGCTGTCCCATCGTATAAGTTTTTCCGTCATAACGGTATTCTTTGTTTTTCGGCGCACCGACAAACGGAAATAATACAGGGGATGTTCTGCCCCAGTACTTTTTATCACCACACCACATATATTCAAAGTTATCTGATTTTCTTTTTACAGATTTGATCTCTGCTCCAAATGAGTCAATCTCCACTTTTAAATTTTCATTTTCCAACGTATATCTCATATCTGTCTCCTCTTCATACAGGCATTTCATTTCTCATCTGCCTGTCACTGCTCATTTTTCATTGCTGTTACATTATAACCTAACTTTTCCATAAAATCTATCCGGCAATCGTTTTATTTTTCACGCTACATACTGATACATGAATACAAAATGGCAGATGCTTCCAGCCATGACAAACAGATGAAATACTTCATGGGAGCCAAACTGACTGTGCTTCGCGTTGAACACCGGCAGTTTTAATGCATAGATCACACCGCCGACAGTATAGATCAGACCACCTGCAAGCAGCCACAAAAATGCTGCCTGGGAAAGAGTGGCTAACAGTTCCCGGAATACAAACAGACACACCCATCCCATTGCGATATAGATCACGGAAGAAAACCACTTCGGGCAGTTGATCCAGAGCACTTTTATCAGCATTCCTGCCGCCGCAATGCCCCACACTGCCGCAAGCAGCGTATAACCCGACTTCCCGCCAAGTACGATCAGACATACCGGCGTATAAGATCCGGCAATCAGGACAAATATCATCATATGGTCGAGTTTGCGGAATATCTTTAAAATTTTATCCCGGACAACAAGCGAATGGTACACCGTACTTGCACCATAAAGCAGCACCATGCTTCCCATAAACACGGCCATTGCCAGAATCGTTGTATGATTTCCATTCAGCGCAGCCTTGACTAACAACGGCGATGTGGCAAATATTGCCATCATCATAGCTATAAAATGTGTAATGGCGCTTCCCGGTTCACGAATCCCTATCTGTAACATAATGTGACCTCCTTTTAGCAAAATAGTATTTATTATTTTTACATGTAGTATTTGTTACTATATCTTTTGTATTTTGATACTACTACTTATTATACATTATGTCAATTATATTTATGCTACATTTTTTCTCAATTTTTGCAGGTTTTTAGGAGGTTTACACAAATTTGCAGAACGCATTTTCCTATGAAGATTCGGATATCAAAAAACCGCCGCCCGCAGAATCTTATTCATCCGGGCGGCAGTCCTCTGTAACTCTATTCTTTTTTATAATTCGCAGTTATTTACGGTTCTTGGGAACGGAATAACATCACGGATGTTAGACATTCCTGTCAAGTACATAACGCAGCGCTCGAAACCGAGTCCGAATCCTGCATGTCTTGCAGAACCATATTTACGGAGATCCAGATAAAACTGATAATCTTCTTCTTTTAAGCCGAGTTCATTGATTCTTGCAAGAAGTTTATCGTAATCATCCTCTCTCTGGCTTCCTCCGATGATCTCACCGATACCAGGTACCAGACAGTCAACGGCTGCTACGGTCTTTCCGTCATCATTCATCTTCATGTAGAATGCCTTGATCTCCTTCGGGTAATCGGTTACGAATACCGGACGTTTGAAGATCTCCTCGGTCAGATAACGCTCATGCTCCGTCTGAAGATCAGTTCCCCAGGAAACTTTATATTCAAACTTGTCATTGTGTTTCTCTAAGATCTCAACTGCCTCTGTGTATGTCACGCGGGCAAAATCGGAATTTGCCACATGCTGCAAGCGCTCTAAGAGTCCTTTGTCAATGAAGTTGTTGAAAAATGCCATCTCTTCCGGTGCATTCTCCAGTACATAGTTGATGATGTATTTTAACATGCTCTCGGCTAAGATCATGTCATCTTCCAGATCTGCAAATGCGATCTCCGGCTCGATCATCCAGAACTCTGCTGCATGTCTGGTCGTGTTGGAATTTTCTGCACGGAACGTCGGTCCAAATGTGTAGATGTTCTTAAATGCCATCGCATAAGTCTCACCGTTTAACTGTCCGCTTACGGTAAGGTTGGTCGGCTTATTAAAGAAATCTTTGGAATAATCCACGGTTCCGTCCGGATTTTTCGGAAGATTGTTCATATCCAGTGTTGTTACCTGGAACATCTCTCCGGCACCCTCACAGTCGCTTCCTGTAATCAGTGGTGTGTGTACATATACAAAATCTCTCTCCTGGAAAAATTTGTGAATTGCATATGCAATCAGGGAACGTACACGGAAAACTGCCTCAAACGTGTTTGTTCTTGGTCTTAAATGGGAGATCGTTCTTAAATACTCAAAACTGTGTTTCTTTTTCTGCAGCGGATAATCCGGTGTGGAAACACCCTCGATCTCGATTTTCTCTGCCTGGATCTCAAACGGCTGCTTGGTTCCCGGTGTCGCAACAAGTTTACCTGTCACGATGATCGCTGCACCGACATTTAACTTTTCAACATCATCAAAGTTCTCTAAAACATTGGAATATACGACCTGAACCGGTTCGAAAAATGTTCCGTCGTTCACCACGATAAATCCAAAATTTTTGGAGTTACGGATGCTTCGCACCCATCCGCCGATCGTCACGGTCTGATCCACATATTCTTCCTGTTTCCGGAATAAATCCCTTACATTTACCATATCCATAATTGAATCCTCCAATCCCCATCTCTTTGGTCTTCTTTTGGGATATTTATTTGATTAATTTGCTGTTTCTGTCTCGGCAGCGTCGACAGCTTCCTGCGGTTCTGCACTCTCTGTGCCCTCAGTACTCTCTGTCTCCGCCGGAGCTTCCACAGTTACATCCGCATTATCTTTGACAGACTGTAATGCAAGATTATCAACATAGACCTGTCTTAAATATTTTTCACCATAAGCTGCATCACCGTAGCCATAGTTCTTATATAAATCGTCTTCAGATGACAGACTGTTATTGCTCATCAGAGTCTGCACATAAGAAGAAAATCCGTCCTCGTCAAGCTCGGTGCCCTCTTTTGCTGCGATCGCACCTGTGATAAACTCCATGGAAATATTTTTCTCCATGCCTGATTTCCACTCCTGGCGCACCTCATCAAGTGTCATGTTGTACTGGCTGCTGACGTAATCCTCAAGTTTGGATGCATCCCCATCACAGTAATTCTGTACATACTGTTTCTCATAATCATTGACACGGGCTGTCAGATAATCTTCCGGGATATCCACTTTACAGTTTTCTAACAGGTACTCCTGCACTGCTGTGTAAGTGTCACTGTCCTTATTGCTGCTGGCCTGATTTTCAAGGAATGATTTAATCTGTGCATACATATCATCTACTGTGTCAGCCTGAAACTGTTTCTGCGCAAAATCGTCATCCACATCATCGAGTGTCATCTCTTTCTGGATTGAGTTGACGGTAAATGTGAATACAACCTGTTTTCCGGCAAGGTCTGCATTGCCATAGTTATCCGGGAATGTCACATCGCTGTCAATAACATCACCGACAGATGCACCTTTCAGATCATCTGTAAAGCCGTCGATAAAGGAGCTTGACTGGCTTCCTGCGGAACAGTTATTGTCCACATCGATATTCTGATCCTCGGCACTTCCATTATCAAATGCCACTCCGTCTAATTTTCCAACATAGTCCACGTTTACGATATCACCATCTCCAACGGTCGTTTTGGTATCATCTGCAACGTAGAACGGTCCGTAATAAGAAAACATCTGCTCAAAATAATCTTTTGCATCCTGGTCATCCACATCATAATCGCCTGTGATCGTAACCGGAACCTTGCTGTAATCACAGAGTGTCACATAATCGGAAGGATCCAGATCATAAGAAGGACTCTCATATTCCACTGTTTCTGTTCCTTCTGCTGTTTCCGTGCCGTTTACTGATTCTGCAGCCTCTGTCCCCTCTGCGGTATCATTCTTCTTCCCGCCGCATCCGAGTGCAGTGACTGCCATCATCGTACAAAGCATTAATACTACTACTTTTTTCTTCATAATTATAATTACCTTTCTAATCCTTTAAGACAAGCTTTTCCGTCTAACTTTAATAACATACCACAATTTCTGCAAAAATAAAAGTATGTTTGACAAAAGTTATCGTATATGATAGTTTTTTGAAAAAGGGGAAGAAACTATGGGAAAAGCACTTATATTAGGAAAAGATACAAAACATCTCGACAAAGATATAGAGTTATGCCGCACAACCAATGAGCGGATCAGTGATCAGGCGGCACAGTTATTGATTGAAAATCAGATTCCATTTACGCGGAGTTTTATTAAGATACCATTTTTTCTGCGCGAAAAATACCGGGGTGCACACCAGTTTTATGTCATCCATACCAACCGCAACCGCTATTCCCAGGCAAGACATACACTCGATCATATGGATTCCGTGTTCCGGCGCAGACTGATCGTGAGTAACTATTAAAATCCAGATACCCTTTTTCTTATATCTCACAGACTTTATACAGGTAACTATTCCCCTGTTTTCCCACTCTGTCCACGATTTCTAAATCCGTCAGAATTAGAAGCACAGTCTGTGCAAGCGACAACGGAATTTTTGCAGATTTTGAAAAATCTTTCGTAGTAAAAGGTTCCGGCAGGTCAAATGGGATAAACTGCATATAATCTTCCCGTCTCTCAATACAGACTTCCTCCACAAACTGCACCGGGATCCGGTCGTAGCGCTCACTGCCTTTCTTTTTATCTCGGCTCCAGCCGTTTAACAGGCGGTACTCCTCCATATCGATCAGTGCAAACCGAAATCTTAAGTTTTCATTTTTTAAAAACGGACGTATTTTATACAATTCTTTAAATGCCACATACGGATTTCCTTTTTTGGGGGACTTGCGCTTCGGTGACATCTCGCCACTCTCCTCATCGATCCACGAAAGCCATTTGACATGCGGGATCGGATAGACGATCGTGACCGGATAGATTTTTAAGAACGCATCCAGTTTTCTCCGCATAACCTGAAAGGAGCGTGTCTGTATCTCAATGATCTCGGTCCCCGTAAAAATGTCCGCCACAAAATTTTCGATTGGGATTTCGTGCATATCCGTATCCGGCGCATAATAATTTTTCAAAACGGCATGTACCGTTTTCTCTGAGAGCGTCCCGATTCCCTGACGCTCCCTGTTTATCCCGATCACTCTGTTTTTTGCAGCTTCAAACCTCAATTCATCAATACACATGACACACTCCTCTTGCAGAATGAAGTCTTATTTTCTCTCTGGATGCTTCATATCCTTTAAAATATCAAAGCAGTCAAAAGTTCTGAAGTAGTCATCCGGTGTCTCTGCACGGCGGATCAGCTGGGTGGAACCATCCTCTTTTAACAATACCTCCGCGGAGCGCAGTTTTCCGTTATAGTTATATCCCATGGAGAAACCATGTGCTCCTGCATCGTGGATCACAAGCAGATCTCCCATATCGATCTTCGGCAGCATACGGTCAATGGCAAATTTATCACAGTTCTCGCAGAGGGAACCTGTCACATCATATTTGTGGTCGCAAGGCTCGTCCTCTTTTCCCATAACGGTGATGTGATGATATGCCCCGTAAATTGCCGGACGCATCAGGTTGACTGCACAGGCATCCACACCGATATACTCTTTATAGGTGTGTTTCTCATGGATTGCTTTCGTCACAAGGCAGCCGTAAGGTGCTAACATGAAACGTCCCATCTCTGTATAAATAGAGATATTTCCAAGTCCTGCCGGAACTAAGATCTCCTCAAAAGCTTCCTTGACCCCCTGTCCGATCACGCGGATATCGTTCGGTGTCTGATCCGGTGTATAAGGCACACCGACACCGCCGGAAAGGTTGATAAACTGGATATCACATCCGGTCTTGTCACGCAGTTCCACAACCAGTTCGAACAACTGTCTTGCCAGTTTCGGGTAATATTCATTTGTCACGGTGTTGCTCGCTAAGAATGCATGTACACCGAAATGTTTTGCGCCTTTTTCTTTTAAGATCTTAAATCCCTCGATGATCTGCTCATGTGTAAACCCATATTTGGCATCACCAGGATTATCCATGATGCCGTTGCTCATCTTAAAGACTCCGCCCGGATTATAACGGCAGCTGATCGTCTCAGGAATTTTGCCGATCGTTTTCTCTAAAAAGTCAATGTGGGTAAAATCATCTAAGTTGATGATCGCACCAAGTTCATTGGCAAATTTAAACTCCTCGGCAGGTGTATCGTTTGAGGAAAACATGATGTGCTTTCCGTCAAATCCCTGAGAGTCTGCCAACATCAGTTCTGTTAAGGATGCACAGTCGCAGCCGCAGTCATATTCTTTTAGGATATCAAGGATGTACGGGTTTGGCGTTGCCTTTACCGCAAAATACTCACGAAATCCGGGATTCCAGGAAAATGCTTCCTTGACCGCCTTCGCATTTTCACGGATTCCTTTTTCATCGTAGAGATGAAACGGTGTCGGATATTTTTTTACGATCTCTTCGAGCTGTTCTTTGGTTACAAAAGGTTTCTTCTTCATAATATTCCTCCATTTTATTAAAATACAGCCTGTATCAGCACCATATAAAGCACTGTCCCGACGCCGATACTAAGCAGGTTGTTTCGTTTCCAGACATGAAGCAGTATCACTACTGCCACCGCTATAAACTCCGGTAATCCATATGGATAGGATGTGATACTTACCGCCTTTAAACAATAAATCACCAACATTCCGATGACTGCCGGCGGCAATACTTTTCCAAGATACTGTATCACCGGCGGGATCGGTTTTCCCGGCGGAAAGAATAAAAACGGGCAGAGTCTTGTAAAAAAGATCGTTCCCGCAACTGCTGCAATGATAACAAGTGAACGCGCCACACTAACCGGCATGATGCTCTACCTCCTTTTTCTGGTCTGATTCTTTATTCAAAAACTTACTGCACGGAAGCAGGATCAGCATAATACAGATCATGGTCGGCAGAATAAAATTGTCTGCGCCAAAGATCAGAAGACACACCAGTCCGCATCCAAGTCCGATCAGTACGCTCGGACGGTTTTTTGACTCCATCCACTGCTCCACCATGATCACGACGAACAACGCCGTCATCGCAAAATCAATTCCTGTCGTGTCGATTGGAAGTACTGATCCAAGCAGTGCCCCGATTGCGGAACCGATGATCCAGTAAAGCTGGTCTAACAATGCGATTGCAAATAAAAACTGTCCTTCTTCCACATCCTTTGGCACCTTCGTGACAAAAAATAAGGAATATGTTTCATCTGTCAGGGAAAAGATCATATACAGACGCTTCTTCCCCATCTTTGCAAAACGCTCTAATAACGACAGACCATAAAAAATATGCCGGATATTTAACATAAACTCCATGAAAATTACCTGTAAAAGACTCACGCCCGGCGCAAAAAAATTCACGGCGAGATACTGTCCACTCCCTGCATAACACAGGACGCTCATCAGTATTGCCCACAGAAAATTATACCCTTTTTCCTGAATCATCACTCCAAAAGCCATACCGATAAACAGATATCCTGTCATGACCGGTATGGTATATGGAAATGCGGCTTTAAATGCTTTTCCATAGGAGGATTTTTTACTTATTTTGTTTTTTTCTATTTCACAATCCATTTCTTTTATCTATCCCCTGCACTTTATCACTTTAGCTTATCGCACTATGTACTCTACAACAATTTTTACGATACATCAAGACAATTTTCAACAAAAACTTCACTATTGCAAAAACATGTGCTATACTTTTTCTAGTCGCGTTTTACACGAAAAGGAGTTATGAATGAGTATTACCGTATTAAACTATATGGATCAGGCATTAGTTGACCGTATCCATTCGCAGGCTGCCAAACGTGCCGAAACTGCAAAGCAGACTACTTCAGACGATTTTGCAACCGTGTTAGCTGACAGTACAAAAGCTATAGAAAACAATCAGAACACCATCAGCACCAATACCGCCGTATCTGATACATCGACCGTATCCACAGGTCAGACTGCTGCATCATCCGCAAGTTCTTATACTTCGAACGAGCTTGACTCTATTTTCGAAGATGCAGCCAATACCTATGGTGTTTCTTCTATTATACTAAAATCAATTGCAAAAGCAGAATCCGGATTTAATCCGTCTGCCGTAAGCAGTGCAGGTGCCGTCGGTATCATGCAGTTAATGCCATCGACCGCTGCTGCTCTTGGCGTTTCTAATTCCTACGATGCCAGAGAAAATATCATGGGCGGTGCAAAATATATCAGTCAGTTATTGTCCAACTATCAGGGAAATATCTCCCTTGCTCTCGCCGCTTACAATGCCGGCAGTGCAAATGTTGACAAATACGGCGGCATCCCGCCTTTTACTGAGACACAGAATTACGTTAAAAAGGTTCTCTCTTATATGGAAGAATTTGGTTCTGCTGTTTCTAATACGGTATCTTCCGTTTCAGACCAGCTTTCTTCTATTTTCAGTCTGACCGGAACTGCAAGAGATGAAGCAAATCAGATGCTCGCTGATTTCTTCTCCTCCAAAAATATCAGTAAAGATGCACTCGATATCTTAACCGCTATTTTAAAATTGAAAAATATGATATCTGGTCAGACAACATCAACAGATGTCTCTTCTGCTTTACAGAATACGGATACTACATCATCTGCTGTGGGAAGTACCTCTGAAACCCCATCCGACCGCACTGCAGTCCTTACTTCCATAAATTCTGATTCTGAAACAATTGAAGATATCACAAAAGACATCCCTGTACGCGTGATTCCTTCTGCAGAAACAGATACGGACGAAGATACTGATACTGAAACAAACACAGATATTGATGCAGCTGTCAGCACAGATACTAATGACGATGTCAGTACAGACACTGACAGTGAATCTTAAATATCCTGTTGCCTGCGGATTGCCCGCAGGCAATTTTTATGTCGATCCTATGGATCTCAAAACTTCTGTCTGATCCGTAACTGTTTCATACTTTCCTATATCGTTATGATAATTCTTCAATCTGTCCCTCTAAGTAGTGATTAAATTCTTTCATAAACTGATACACCGTCTTTACATCCTCTGTAGAATAATGGGACAAAAACTCCATATCCCTTTTTTCCCAGCGTTTGTGACGTTTTGCATGTTCCTCAAACAACATTTTTCCTAGATCCGTCAGTTTAAAATAGACTTCTTTTTTGTTCGATTCCAAAGTGTATTTTTCAATCAGACCTTTCGCTAACAGCTTCTTTGTCATTTTGCTGATCGCGCCTCTTGTCATCCCCATATGTTCTGCGATCTTGGTAACATTTGGTAACTCTAATCTTCCAATATAGTCAATACAGTGCGTCTCGGAATAGCCATATTCATCGAGACATTTCCCCTCGGTCAGCTTCGAGAGCATGTCCTGCCGCTCTAACATCAGCGCAAGCTCTTTTAACAGAAGCTCCTGCTCTTTCATACATCCACTCCCTTACATAAAAGCAAATATTGTTTCCTTGTCAACAATTACTTCTGTTTTAATATAGCGCAAGTTTGTTTCCTTGTCAACAATGTATGACAAAGATTCTGGGGCAAAAAACAGAGGCGTCAAGATTTTTGTCTCTTGATGCCTCTGATGTTTTTACTGCTTACGCGTCAAAGTGAAATCCTGCCAGTAAAGAGCCCAGGCTGGTGCCTGTGGATTCTGTATCGGTATATTTTTCTAATTCTTCCTCTGCAACACCTTCGGTATCAACCATCTCTTCCTGCAGTGCTTTCATGCTGAGGCTGATCTTATTATCGTTGGTATTGACAACTTTTACTTTTACCTTCTGTCCCTCTTTTAACACTTCGGACGGCTTTTTGATACGGCGCTCACAGATCTGTGAAATATGTACCAGACCACTCAGTCCGTTTCCAAGGTTTATGAATGCACCATATGGCATCAGTGACTCAACAGTTCCTTCCATGACAGTGCCAGGCACGATCATGGAGATCTTGTGGTTACGTTCTTCGGCTTCTGCCTCTCTTGCTACTGCCTTGCCGGATAAAACAAGTTTTTCTTTTTCTGCATCCACAGTGATCACGCGTACCTCGATCTCTTTTCCGATCCACGCATCGGTATCTTCCACATAATCAAGTGTGATCTGCGATGCCGGGATAAATGCACGGATACCTTCCAGATAAGTAACAACACCGCTCGGTACGCTCTCTTGGATGCGCACTTTTACTGTCGCCTCACCTTCCATCATCTGTTTTAATTTATCCCATGCGAGTATATCGTTTGCTTCTTTCTTTGAAAGTACGATATTGCCTGCACCATCGTCTTTCTGTACCACTGTTGCCTCGATCACATCACCTTTATGTACCTGCTCTAGCACATTAAAATCAGGATCATTGCTTAAATCTGCAACTTTGATGATACCCTGCGCATAATATTTTAAATCCAGTGTTACTTCCTCTTCATTTACATCAATGACAGTACCGGAAATGATGTCTCCCTCGTTGATCCTGCGGAAAGAGGCTTCCAGTTCGTCTTTGTAGTCGTCCATTGTTTCCATTGTGTGATCCTCCCATTTGTTAATTCTAATACCTGCAAAACTCATCCACATTTTCTGAAATTGCGAGAGACTGACACATGAAACGAAGGCACGCTTCCGCTGCGTGTCGCTCGCAACGGATACTAAGTGACCAAAATACGGTCACTAAGTACCGGCGGCTCCCCAGCACCTTCTTATTCATTTGTCAGTCTCTCGCAATAGCTCCACATTTTGTTGAGTTTTGCAGAGATCTACATTTTCTAAACGGTATTATAACACACCCGTCCCTAAAACAAAATGACAACTTTGAACAGGTCCCCGTCGACCTCGACGTGGAATTCGCCGCCCTGGGCTTCGGTAAAACTTTTTGCGATCGCAAGACCAAGTCCGGAACCTTCTGTGTTTCTTGAACTGTCGCCGCGCACAAATCGTTCCGTGATCTCATCACCGCTGATATGTATTTCATCGGCGGACATATTTTTTAAGATTATTTCCACAAGGGATGCTTTCTTTCGCACCTCCAGATAAACCCTGCTGTTTGGCATCGCATATTTGACCACATTGACAAACAGATTCTCAAAAATACGATAAGTCTTTTGATTGTCCAGCATCAGCAGTACCTTTTCTTCCGGCACATTCCACTTAAGTTCGAGTCCCCGATCTTTCATCTTATCCACATGTTCAATGCTGACCTGTTTGATCAGGTTTACAACGTCAAGTTCCATCTTATTAAGTACGATATTATTGCTGTTTGCCTTGCTGACTTCAAAAAGATCTTCGATCAGCACCTTAAGGCGCAGTGATTTACGCTCTAAAGTATCAATGTAAGAACGCCTTTCTTCCTCCGTGATGTCTTCTTTTTTCAGCAGTTCAATGTATGTCGTGATGGCAGTGAGCGGTGTTTTTAAGTCATGTGAAACATTTGTGATCAGTTCTGTTTTCATACGCTGGCTCTTTACCTCTTCCTCCACTGCTTTTTTCATACCGGTCTGGATCTGCGCAAGTTCGTCCCGGAACGGATTAAATATGCCAAAATCCCCCTGAATCTCCTGATCAAGATTACCTTCTGCGATCGTCTGCATGGCATCTAACATCGCATGATAATCTTTATTGATCTGCTCATAATGTTTCTTTATAATAAAAAACAGGACGATCGAATAGACAACTAATGCACCGATCCCAAAGAACCAGAACAAGGAACAGGCTGCAAGCACTGCAAAGTTTATAACGACAACTTTTAAGATCAGTTTTGTCGTTTCCTCACTGAAATCAATGTGTGTGATCTCCCCGGAGAGTGTGTTCCACCACTGTCTGATCCGGTTGCCTGTCTTTTTAAACTGTTTTTTTATCCATGGGAAGATCTGATAGACCAGACTGTATCTTTTAACATATTCCCATAGTCCGACTGAAAATACCGGTCTCAGCAGATATGCGGCTGCAAACCACATTGCATAGATCAGCCACAAAGTTCCAACTGCAGTAAGTACGCTGATCACAACATCATAAACCTGTCCACCCATCAGTTCATCTGCCGCATCCGAAAATGAATCAAATCCATATGACCAGATAAGTTCCATAAAGTAATTCTGCAGACACAGTCCGCAGATCACACCTGTGACTCCAAGTTCTGCCGCGTAAGCATGTACCTTTCCATCATTTAAGATATTGCCTCCGGCTTTTTTCCCTGTCATAAAAAACATAAATGCGATCACCGCTACAACAGATGCGCCATACAATGGAAGTGCCCCATTAATTTTATAGGCGGACAGCTTTTCAAAATAATCTTCTTCCTCATCACTGCCAGAATCATAAAGAATATTTTCAGATGCTTTCTCTTTGGAAATACCGATCACAAACTCTATATTTTCCGGTCCTTTGAGCACGGGCATGTCTGTTGGATTAAAATACTCTTCCAGATTAGTTTTTAACAGTTCACTGCGTTCCTGTGCCCCTAAGGATTTTACTAAAAGATCGCCGCTATTTTCCCTGTCTGACAGCAGAGGAATTACTTCCATCGCCCCGACTTCATTAAATTTTACCGCAAACAATTCGCTGTAATATTGTGCCAGTTGTTCACTGACATCCTTTTCCTCTCCACCGAGTACGCTCTCTAAATTCTGCGTTGTATTTTTCAGTTTACTTCCATCTTCGGATTCCATGACGCAATAATCAATCTGGGAACGGATTTTTTCAAACTGACTGCTCCATTCATCCATCACCGACAATACTTCATCATTGGTTACCTGCTCTAATTGTTCCTGTGACTCCCACCTGTCGGTTTCATCCGCTTTTGCATAAGATGCGATATAAAGATCTGTTGCTGACATCTCCGTCTCACTCTTCTGATTCTGATATTCCAGATCGAGCAGATAAAATCCCTCATACAGATTTTTCAGAAACTGTGTCCGAATCTGCGTATCACTGTCTGTTCCTGTTTTTGCTGCTTCTGTCTTTTGCATCCAGTCTTTGCTTCTGCGATTGATTCCCGGATAGCATAAAAAATTGATAACTGCTAAAACAAGAAGAAACCCTGCTGTTATCACAATTCTCGCCTTACGGCTGTTTTTCCATTTTATATCCAACGCCCCACACCACCTTTAAATATTTTGGTTCTCTCGGATTGATCTCGATCTTATCCCTGATATTTCTCACATGCACCATAATCGTATCCGTATTGATCGCTTTTTCATTCCAGACACGCTCGTAAATCTCGTCCGCCGAATAAACTCTTCCCGGATTTTTCATCAGAAGTGCTAAGATCTTAAACTCAATCGGTGTCATTTTTACCGGTTTTCCATCCACAAATACTTCTACCGTATCTTCATTCAGCTCAATTCCGCCAATGATATGTACCCTGTCATTTTCCTTTTTCTCCTGACTTTTGTTGTTAAACTTTGTATAACGCCGGATCTGGGAATTGACGCGCGCCATCAGCTCTAACGGTGTAAACGGTTTGGTCACATAATCATCCGCACCGATATTAAGCCCAATGACCTTGTCCGTCTCCTCCGACTTTGCAGAAAGCATAATGACAGGAAAATCATGATGTTCCCTGAGTTTTAATGTCATTGTTACCCCATCCATACGCGGCATCATGATATCAACGATCGCAAGATGTATCTCCTTACTCTCAATAATCTCTAAACCTTCTATACCATCTGCCGCCTTATAAACGTTATAATTCTGGCTTTTTAAAAATATCTCGATTCCATCACGGATCTCTTTGTCATCTTCTACGATTAAAATATTGTACTGTTCCATTATTTTTGTCTGTGTGAAAGATTTTCACACTTCTCCCCTTTTCTTTCTGTGCCGCAGATATTCCTTTTTGCCACACTTCCTATCAGTATATCATTTACCTTATCAAAATGAAACAAATCTTATGTTATTTCCGGCACACCTGAATTATTTCTGCTCTTATCCTCCTTTGTGTATTATCTTACCTTCCGAATGCAAAGAACGCCCGCAGAAAAAGATAAAGATTTTCAAAAGATTTACTTTACATTTTCCTTAATTTCTGCAAAATTTTCTTTTTTTCTCTATATTTTTTGCATTTTGCTGATAGGAGTGTTAGAATACAAATGTTATTAAATTTTCGAGGAGGTTTACTTATGGACAAGAAAACAACAGGAATCGTTTCCTACATCACGCTTATCGGCTGGCTGATTGCATTCTGCGCCGGTGACAAAGAGGGTGCAAAATTTCATTTAAACCAGTCACTGGTGTTATACCTTGCATCACTGATCAACAGCATTATTATTTCGCGCATTCCGATCTGTGGATGGGCTGTCAGCGGCATTCTCTCCATTGTATTCTTTATTTTCTGGATCATGGGATTAGTATATGCCTGCAAAGATGAAGAAAAAGAGCTTCCACTTTTAGGAAGTATTAAGATTTTAAACTAAGATATTAAAAAAACATTATTATGTAAAAACCCGGCTTTAAGGTTCATGACCCCAAAGCCGGGTTTCTTTTTCTGTGCACAGACCTGCCTGCTAAAACAGGCAGTCTGCTATCTTATACGATTTTCTTATACCTCTACGGTAATTTTGTCTAAGTGCCAGATATCATCTACATATTCCTGGATCGTACGGTCAGATGAGAATTTACCGGCATGTGCGATATTTAAGATTGCACTCTTTGCCCAGCCTTCCTCATCTTTGTATGCTTCCATGACGCGTTTCTGTGCATCTGCATAGGAACGGAAATCTTTTAAGATGAAATAGGTATCTGCAAACTGTGTACACTGTGTATTGAGCAGTGAGTTGTAAAGGTCACGGAACAGCTCAGGATCGTTCGGTGAATAGAATCCGTTGATCAGCTGCATCAATACCTTGCGGATATCCTGATCCGTATTAAAGATCTGCATTGGATCATAATCACGGTTTCTCTCATGCGCAATGACTTCATCGGAACTCATACCGAAAATAAATGCATTTTCTTTACCGACTTCCTCGACGATCTCAACATTGGCACCATCCATCGTTCCGAGTGTCAGTGCACCGTTTAACATGAATTTCATGTTACCGGTTCCGGATGCCTCTTTACTAGCTGTGGAGATCTGCTCGCTGACATCTGCTGCCGCAAAGATCCACTCTGCGATCGATACGCGGTAATCTTCAATAAATACGACTTTGATCTTGCCGTTAATGCTTCTGTCATTGTTGATAACGTCCGCCACATTGTTGATCAGTTTGATCGTAAGTTTTGCGTTCTTGTAGCCTGCTGCTGCCTTTGCACCAAAAATAAAGGTTCTCGGATAGAAATCCATATCCGGGTGCTCTTTTAATTCATTATACAGATACATGACATGTAAAATATTCAGCAACTGACGTTTGTATTCATGCAGACGTTTTACCTGCACATCAAAGATGGAACGCGGATCTACTTCGATGCCGTTGTGCTCTTTGATGTATTTTGCAAGACGCAGTTTGTTCTGATATTTGATATTCATGAACTCCTGCTGTGCTTTTTTATCGGTTGCATAGATCGCCATCTTCTCAATATGGGCAAGATTCGTGATCCAGTCATCCCCGATATGTTCACTTACCCAGTCAGCAAGAAGCGGATCGCCATGCATTAAGAAACGGCGCTGTGTGATTCCGTTTGTCTTGTTGTTGAATTTCTGTGGGAACAGCTCGTAGAAATCATGAAGCTGCTCGTTCTTTAAGATCTCTGTGTGGAGTTTTGCCACACCATTTACGGAATATCCTGCTGCGATTGCAAGATGTGCCATCTTCACCTGACCATCGTAAACGATTGCCATACGGGCAACCTTACCGTTATCGCCCGGGAATTCCGCCTGGATCTGTAAGATAAATCTGCGGTTGATCTCCTCAACAATCTGGTAGATACGCGGAAGCAGTCTTGAGAAGATCTCGATCGGCCATTTTTCAAGTGCTTCAGCCATGATCGTGTGGTTGGTATATGCACAGGTCTTTGTTGTGATCTCCCATGCCTCATCCCAGCTTAATCCCTCTTCGTCGAGTAAAATACGCATCAGCTCTGCCACTGCTACGGTCGGATGTGTATCGTTTAACTGGAATGTCACTTTCTCCGGCAGCTTGTGGATATCATCATGATGTTTTTTGTAACGTGCCAGCGCACGCTGTACACTTGCAGATACAAAGAAATACTGCTGTTTTAAACGAAGTTCTTTTCCTGCGATATGGTTATCATTCGGATAAAGTACCTCAACTAAGTTACGGGCAAGGTTTTCCTGCTCTACTGCCTTGTGGTAATCTCCCTTGTCAAAGGAATCTAACTCAAAGCACTCCATCGGCTCTGCATCCCAGATCATTAAGGTATCTACCACATGGTTGCCGTAACCTACGATCGGCATATCATAAGGTACTGCTAAAACGGACTGGTAATTTTCCTGTACGAAACGGGTCTTTCCTTCCTCCGTCACTTCCGCACGGACATAACCGCCGAATTTCACCTCATAGGAATATTCCGGACGGCGAAGTTCAAACGGATATCCGTTCTTTAACCAGTTATCCGGCACTTCCACCTGAAAACCGTCTTTGATCTTCTGTTTGAACATACCATAACGGTAGCGGATACCGCAGCCGTAAGCTGCGTATCCCAAGGTTGCCAGAGATTCCATAAAGCAGGCTGCAAGACGTCCGAGTCCACCATTTCCAAGTGCCGGATCCGGCTCCTGATCCTCGATCTCATCAAGGTTTAAACCGATCTCCCCGAGTGCCTCTTTTACCTCTTTGTACATTTTTAAATTGATCATGTTGTTGCCAAGAGCACGGCCCATCAAAAATTCCATGGACATATAATAGACCATCTTTGGATCCTGTTTGTCAAACGCTTTCTGTGTTGCAAGCCAGTCATCAATGATCACATCTTTTACCGTGTAGGAAACCGCCTGAAAAATTTCCTGCTGTGACGCTTCGTCCAACGTTTTACGATATAGATTTTTTACATTTTCTTTTACACTTTTAATAAACTCATCTTTGTTGAAAACATTTGCTTCCATTTAGTTTTCTCCTTTTTTTACTCCAAGCAATACTTTTTCTCCATTAATATTCCATTCCTTGCAGTAAATTCCGTTTTCTCCGGAGTCAAAAGAATCAGCTTCTGCTACAACTTCAGTACCTAAAACATCACCCATGATGTCATTTCCGTACTTATTAAAGATGTCGGCTACTTTTTCATCTGCATGATAGTAAATGGAAATTTTATCCATAACCTCAAATCCGGCTTCCTTACGCATGGTCTGGATCTTGCTGATCAGCTCACGGACAAATCCTTCCTCTACCAGTTCCGGTGTCAGGTTGGTATCAAGCACAACGGTTACAGTATTATCACCTTCCGTTACATAACCTTCCATCTGTGTCATTGTGATCAGAAGGTCTTCTTCGGATAATTTTACATCATCACTGACTGTTGGCAATGCAAGCACACCGTCTGCTTTTAATTCAGCCATTGCTTTGTTTCCGTCTAACTCTGCAAGTGCTTTCTGGATCTGTCCTAAGAACTTGCCATATTTCGGTCCGACAGTACGAAGCTGTGGTTTGAAAGTATAGCTTGTATATGCACTGACATCCTCTGTGAAGTTTACTTTCTTCACATTTAACTCATCCTCGATGATCTCCACAAAATATTCTGGCAGTACATTCGGTGCTTTGACATACATATTTCCGATTGGCTGACGATTCTTGATATTTGCAGAGTTACGGCACGCACGACCCATAACAACGATCTTTAAGACCTCATCCATATTTTTCTCTAATTCTTTGTCGATCCATGCCTCATTGACAGCCGGGAAGTCGCACAGATGGATGCTCTCCGGTGCCTCTGTGTTGATGGAACGTACCAGGTTCTGATAGATCTCCTCTGTCATGAACGGGATCATCGGTGCAGCAGCCTTGCAGATCTCAACTAATGCAGTATAAAGTGTCATATATGCGTTGATCTTATCCTGCTCCATGCCTTTTGCCCAGAAACGGTCACGGCTTCTTCTGACATACCAGTTACTCATGTCATCCACGAACTCATCAAGTACCTTTGCAGCTTCCGGAATGCGGTAATTTGCAAGGTTTTCATCCGTTCCCTTGATTGCGGAATTCAATTTTGACAGCAGCCACTTATCCATAACGGATAATTTTTCATAATCTAAGGTATATTTTGTTGCATCAAACTGGTCGATGTTTGCATACAGCACGAAGAATGCATAAGTATTCCACAGGGTACCCATGAATTTACGCTGTCCTTCCTGTACCAGCTTGCCACTGAAACGCTTCGGGATCCATGGTGCACTGCTTGTATAGAAATACCAGCGGATCGCATCTGCGCCGTAAGTCTCTAATGCATCAAACGGATCAACCGCATTTCCTTTGGACTTACTCATCTTCTGTCCGTTCTCATCCTGTACATGTCCAAGAACGATGACGTTCTCATACGGAGCTTTATTAAATAACAGGGTGGACTCTGCCATCAGAGAGTAGAACCATCCTCTTGTCTGGTCAACTGCCTCGGAGATAAACTTCGCCGGGAACTGTTTCTCAAAGACGTCTTTATTCTCAAACGGATAATGGTGCTGTGCGAATGGCATTGCTCCGGAATCGAACCAGCAGTCGATAACCTCCGGTACACGGTGCATTTCTTTGCCACAGTCCGGGCATTTAAAGGTAACTGCATCAATATACGGACGATGAAGTTCTACCTTTGCATCCTCCGGATTTCCGCTTCTCTCTGCAAGTTCTGCACGGCTTCCGATGCACTCCTGATGTCCACATTCACACTCCCATACCGGAAGTGGTGTTCCCCAGTAACGGTTACGGGAGATACCCCAGTCCTGGATATTCTCAAGCCAGTCACCGAAACGTCCTTTTCCGATAGAATCCGGGATCCAGTTTACAGTATTGTTGTTGCGGATCAGGTCATCTTTGACTGCAGTCATCTTGATGAACCAGGATTCTCTTGCGTAGTAGATGAGCGGTGTGTCACATCTCCAGCAGTGCGGATATTCATGCTCGAACTTCGGAGCATCGAATAACAGTCCCTTTTCATCGAGATCTTTTAATACCATAGGATCTGCTTTCTTTACAAAAACACCGGCATATGGTGTCTCTTTGGTCAGCTCACCTTTTCCGTCTACAAGCTGTACGAATGGAAGGTCATATTTTCTTCCGACAGCGGCATCATCTTCACCGAATGCAGGTGCGATATGAACGATACCGGTACCGTCTGTCATGGTTACATAGGTGTCACATACAATGTAATGCGCTTTTTTGTGCTGTTTTTCAATGATCTCTTTTGCACAGTCAAATAACGGCTCATACTCTTTGTACTCTAAATCGCTTCCTTTATAAGTCTCTAATACTTCGTATGCCTTTGTTCCCTCTGGTGCATCCTTGTCAAGCAGTTTGCCAAGTACCGTGTCAAGCAGTGCCTCTGCCATATAATAGGTATATCCGTCAACCGCTTTTACTTTGCAGTAAGTCTCTTCCGGGTTCACACAGAGTGCGACGTTAGACGGCAGTGTCCAAGGAGTTGTAGTCCATGCAAGGAAATATGCATCCTCTCCGATTACTTTAAAACGTGCAACTGCAGAGCGCTCTTTGACCGTCTTATAACCCTGCGCAACCTCCTGAGAAGATAACGGGGTACCGCAGCGTGGGCAGTAAGGAACGATTTTGAATCCTTTGTATAAAAGGTTTTTATTCCAGATTTCTTTTAATGCCCACCACTCGGACTCAATAAAATTGTCATCGTAAGTAACATATGGATTGTCCATATCAGCCCAGAAACCAACGGTCTTTGAGAAATCTTCCCACATTCCTTTGTATTTCCATACGGATTCCTTACATTTTTTGATGAAAGGCTCCATACCGTATTCTTCGATCTGCTCTTTTCCGTTTAAGCCAAGAAGTTTCTCAACCTCAAGTTCTACCGGGAGTCCATGTGTATCCCAGCCGGCTTTACGCGGAACGAATTTTCCTTTCATGGTCTGGTATCTCGGAATCATATCTTTGATCGTACGGGTCTCCACATGTCCGATGTGCGGCTTGCCGTTTGCAGTTGGCGGGCCGTCATAAAAGGTGTAGGTCTCTCCTTCCTTGCGGTGTTCCATGCTCTTCTTAAAGATGTCATTGTCATTCCAGAACTTCTCGATCTGTTTTTCTCTGTCTACGAAATTCAGATTCGCATCAACTTTCTTATACATTGTTAACCTCCATTGATTTAATAAAGAGTCGCTTGCGACTCTTTCGCGCCCGAGCGGTGCTGTTTACAGCAAACTTCTTCTCCGCGAAGTGCGCATCCCGCCCGGAGGGCTTTTTCATTCATAGGACGTAATTTCCTATGAATGAAAAAAACCCTCGTCCTGTATATAGGACGAGGGCTTAAATACTTCGTGATACCACCTGATATACAAATGTACACGGAACTGATAAACTCCGGATACACGTTCCCTGTAACGCAGGAAATGCGTCAGCGCTTACTCTGTCACGGAAAATCCCAGTCGTGATCTGCCTTGACCATTTCAGACTGCGGCTTGGAAGTGATTTTCATTCAGCAGATACTCGCACCGGTTTCCACCTGCTCCGGCTCTCTGTTGCTTTTCCTGATGAACTACTGTCTTCGTCATTGCCTTTTACCAAAAATCTAGTCTTTAGTATAGACTCGGAAAGTGAGAATGTCAAGAGGGCTTCATGCTTTTCACAGAGCACGTTTTTTCACATCTGCGATCACGTTTAAAAACCGCTCCTTCATCTGTGCCTCTAACAGTTTTACATCCATGTCACTGCCCGTACACGGCACAAATCCTCCAGCCATCGATGCGTGGCCGCCGCCATTGCCAATTCCTTTCAGTGCCTCCGCCACGATTTTTCCCGCATCGAGCATACTTTTTTCACTGCGCACAGAAAGTTTGATTCCGTCTGACTTTCTCGAATACACGACGGAAAATGACACTTCTTTTAAAGCAAGCATGAAATCGGATATATTTGCAATGACCGGACAATCCTTACCAGTATTGCAGAAACTGATGTCATCATATACTTCAATGCTTGAAATCGCACTCGAATATGCCATCAGATCATCAAAACACAGATTACTGTTTTCTAACATATGGATGACCTCATAATCACATTCATCAAACATCCGGTAGAGCATCTCAATATCGAGTTTTGACACTCCACGGCTCAGATTATTGGTATCGATCCGTACACCGTATGTCAGAGTCGTGGCCATTCTTCTATCCATCGGGATATTATTTTCAAAGAAATACTGTGCAACGATCGTCGCACATGCTCCCACTTCCGGCCGGATGTCTTTAAACCGGTATGGAAACTTTTCATTTTCCGGATGATGATCGATGCAGATGATCTCGTCCCCCGTAATGTCAACGATGTTTGAATTACCCTTTTGTGCATCCACAAGGATCACTTCATCCTCATCTGTCAAAATGGTACTAAGATCCTCCACATTCAAAAGTTCGATCTCCATCAGTTCACGCAGCTTGTCGGTACTGTAACGGTCTATTTTTCCTTTATAACAGATCGTGGAAGAAATTCCATTGTGCTTTAACAGCTCCTGGATCCCAAGCGCACTCGCAATGGCATCCGGGTCAGGGAAATTATGCGTCTGGATATACACATGCTTCCGGTTGATCTGTTTTAGTAGTTCTTGTAATTTTGTCATATTAATCCTCTAAAATATGTTTCTGCCACCCGTTTTGTCACAAGTTCTGAAAATGCCTGTATCTTATACTGTGCTTCCGGTACGATTCCAAAACCGTATGCAGCATGGATAAATCCAACGCCCGCTTTTCTGCTGGCATCATAATCTCCCTGGATATCGCCCACATAGACTGCTTCCTCTAAATGGTTCCGGTCTGCAAGCAGTCTGATATTGTCCCCTTTCTGTAAAAGATTATTTCCGTAACATTCGATATCGGAAAAATAATTCCAGAAATGATAATGATCCAAAAATGCCTCAATGTAACCTTTCTGGCAGTTGCTTACAATGTAAAGTTCATATGTCTTTTTTAATTCTTTGAATGTATCCTCAAGATCCGAATAAAGCACTCCGCCATGTTCTCTTAAATAATCGTTCTCGATCCTGCAGCACTCCGCTAAAAGTGTCTCCTGCTCTTTCTCAGAAATTTCCGGGAATAACAGTTTTGCGATCACATCCATGGTCTTTCCCATAACACCCTTGATATCGGCCTCTGTGAGTGCCTTATTTAACCTTCCATCCTGACGGATCGCTTCATTCCAGGATTCTGCCACATTGGCGGCTGAATCCCAAAGTGTGCCATCCATATCAAAAATAATTCCCTGTTTTTTCATATAAGTCCCCATTCCTGCGTGTAAAAAATCTCATTTTTCACACGATTCTGCTTCATTTATTTTAAATCGTAAACGCTGGCATATTTTTTTTCAAAATAACGCACCAATGGCTCTGCTGATACTTCTTTTCCACACACATTTGCAATCACTTCTTTTGGTGTGCGTGTGCTGCCATACCAGTGGATTTTTTCATTCAGCCATTTTGTGATTTCTTTGATTCTGCCCTCTTTTAAGATCTCATCTACCGGCCCTGACTCTTTTTCAAGCTCCTCTAAGTACATGCCGTCATAGATACTTCCTAACAGATAGCTTGGAAAATAGCCGAAGGAACCATCTGACCAGTGCATATCCTGTAAGATTCCCTCCGCATCATTTGCAGGAGTGATATCTAAATATTCTTTCATTTTCTGATTCCAAAGTTCCGGAAGCTTCTCAACCGGAACATTGTCACGAAAGATTGCCTTCTCCATTTCATAACGCAATATAATATGGAAGCAATAGGTCACCTCATCTGCCTCGGTACGGATCAGGCTGTTTCTGACATGATTGATCTCATGGTAAAACTCATCCAGCGAAATGTCCTTCATCTGCGGCATCAGCTCCTGCACTTTCTCATAGACAGGAATCCAGAAATTCTTATTGCGCCCTAAAATATTCTCATAAAAACGGGATTGGCTCTCATGCACACCCATATAACGGCAGCTTCCTGCAGCCGTGTTGTCATATTCCGGATTGACATTCTGTTCAAAAATCGCATGACCACCCTCATGGATAGCCGAAAACATGGCAGAAATCGGATCATGTTCATAATAATGATTTGTCACCCGGACATCCTTGGAAGAAAAATTCAGTGTAAAAGGATGCTCTGTCTCTCCTACTGCACCGGCATCTTTGGAAAATCCGATGTAGGAAAGCAAAAGATCCTGCACTTTTCTCTGATCATCCGGATCAAAATAAGCATGGAATTTTGTATCATCCGGCTGTTTTGCGGCAAGTATTTTTTTCACAAGCGGAATCAGCACTTCCTTTAGTTTACTAAACAGACGGTCAATCGTTGCAGAATCCATTCCCTCTTCATATTTATCTAACAATACATCATAAACTTCTTTGCCCGGATCCGTGTAACCTGCCATTTCTTTGGTAAGTGCAATCATTTTCTCTAAATGCGGTGCAAAAATGGAAAAGTCAGATGCATTTTTTGCATCTTCCCATGCATTTCCGGATTCTGCCTGCTCACGGACCATCACTTCATAACGGTCTTTTGGAATCCGTCTGTCTTTTTCCATATCGCGCTGCATGCGTGTCACGATAAATTTCATGGTATCTGACAGCTGTGCAAATTCTTCCGGTGTCTTTAAGGTCTCTAACATGCCGTAAAGTTCATCCGAAGTCGACATCGCAAAGCTCTCGGTTGAAAAATAAGTCAGTGCATCGATATGTCCTGCCTGCCCCAGTTTGGGTGCACAGGTTCTCATGTCCCAGTAAAGAAGCGTATTGATATGTTCATATTTTTTCATTTTATCGAGATACTGCTCGAATTGTTCTAATGTTTTACTCATAGTCGTCCTCCATTTTCAGAACGACGCCGGTCTGGCGTGTTACATTCCGTTCTTTCTGTTCCATATTAACACAGGACACCTGACCTGTCACTTATTTTTAGTATAACCAAAAACACCACGAACATGCGATTTTGCATGTCCATGGTGTTTTTCATAACAATCAGTCTGCCCGTAGTGCGTGCAATCTGTTTTTTCATCGGAAACCCTGACGCAACTACTTATTTTACCTCTACTGTCCAGCCATATTTATCCGGCAGTCTGCCCCACTGGATTCCGGTTAAGGTATCATATAATTTCTGTGTCAGCTCACCGATCTTGAAATCGTTGATCGTTACAACATCATCTTTGTAGCGGAGTTCTCCGACAGGGGAGATAACTGCTGCAGTACCTGTTCCGAATACTTCCTCAAGTGTGCCATCATGTCCGGCTTTCATCAGATCATCTACGGAAAGTCTGGTCTCATTTACTTTATAACCCCAGTCTCTTAACAGATGGATCATGGAATCTCTTGTGACACCCGGAAGAACAGTTCCCTCGATCGGTGCTGTGTAAATCTCGCCTGCGATCTTGAACATGATGTTCATGGTTCCAACTTCCTCTACATATTTACGATGTTCACCATCTAACCAGAGTACCTGGGAATATCCCATCTTCTCTGCTTTAACCTGTCCTAAAATAGAACCTGCGTAGTTACCACCGCATTTTGTAAATCCGGTACCACCTTTTACGGCACGAACCAGTTCATCCTCAACTAAGATCTTAACCGGGTTGATTCCCTCTGCGTAGTAAGCGCCAACCGGGCAGCAGATAATCATAAACTTATAAGCAGATGCCATATGTACGCCGAGTGCAGCTTCTGTTGCAAACATAAACGGACGGATGTAAAGAGATGTCTCCGGCTCTGATGGAACCCAGTCCTCTTCTACCTTTACCAGTGCTTTTACCGCCTCAACAAACATATCAACCGGGAGCTCCGGCATGCAGAGTCTTGCGTTAGAGTTGATCATTCTCTTTGCGTTCATCTCCGGACGGAATAACTGGATCTTACCCTCTGCAGTACGGTATGCTTTCATACCCTCGAATGTTTCCTGTGCATAATGTAACGTTACACATGCCGGATCCATGGTGATCGGTCCTTCCGGAACGATTCTTGCATCTTTCCAGCCCTCTTCTTTTGTCCAGTCCATAACAAACATATAGTCTGTCATATATTTTCCAAATCCAAGATGTTTCTGATCTGGTTTTTCCTTTAAATGTTCTCTTTTTTCAAATCTGATATCCATAACATATGCCTCCGACTCTCTATCGTTTTTTTCTGACCCTCATTATGATACTTTCTTTTTTGAGTGTCAAGATTATTCCAAAGGCTTATATTCATCATTACTTAAACTCATAATAATATTTATTTTTTATAATCATGCGTTATGATGCTGTCATAAAATCATCCCGTAATTTTTGCCTTTGAAATGTACTAGTTCTGCTCTGCAATTACCTTTTTTAAAGGAATCCAGATAATAAATGCCAGCACACTTCCGATTACTGCTGTGATAAGCTGTGTCACGGAAAATGTTGTCTGGAACACTGCCATCTTTGGAACCATTGCTTCCGGAAGCAGGGACGGAATCAGAACCAGTGCAATCACGACTCCCATAAATAATGCCTTTACAATGCTGCCGGCTGCCATACCTGCGATCAGACCTGCATTGCCTTTGATTTTCTTTGCAATCAGACTAACTGCAACTACAAGAATGATATTTCCGATCATAACGCATGGGATGATCGCCGGGATCGCTGACATGATCGGGCTTCCTGTAATCAGGAATGATGTGACCGGTGTGATCACAGATAAAATAATTCCGCATGCCATTCCTGCACCCAGTGCCGCAATGATCAGACATGCATTGATGATCGGTCCTGTGATGTACACACTTGTGTTTTTAAAGAACTGGCTCACGATACAGATTGCCAGTAACACTGCTGTTGTTGTGATTTGTTTCGTTGTGATTTTCATAAATCCTCCTTTGTTTTCCGAAGGAAAATGCGAGCCCGCTGGCGAGCAAAGGATTTTCCTCCTTTGTTTTGTACAATTTTCGCAACCATCATAGTACAACACTTATGAAAAGTCAATTTTCCGTACACGGCTCACTCTGCCCCCGCAAACAACCGCAATTTTCTCTTGTCATTTAAACCAGGGAATTTTATAATAAAACCAACATATAAATATTTCGTATAAATATAAGGAGATTACGTTATGCATACATTTCAACCTATGACAGCAGATATGATGGAATTTGATCCATTTACAAAGATTGGAAAAGAATGGGCGCTGCTCACCGCAGGTTCCAAAGAAAAAGCAAACACCATGACCATAAGCTGGGGCGGTGTCGGTGTCTTATGGGGCAAAAACGTTGCCTTTGTATTTGTCCGCGACTCCAGATACACCAAAGAACTGATCGACAAAAATGAATTCTTTTCTCTCAGCTTTTTATCTGAAAAATACCGTGATGCATTAAATTACTGTGGAAGCCACTCCGGCCGCGACGAAAACGATAAGATCTCAGCAGCCGGTTTAACCCTTACCTCCCGCCACAGCATTCCGTTCATCGATGAGGGAAATATGATCCTGCTGTGTGAGAAAATGTCCGCAACGCGACTGACTGAGGATTCCTTCCTGATGCCAGAGATTGCGCAAAAATGGTATGCAGATCATGATATGCACACGATGTATATTGCGGAGATCATTGATATTCTGGCAAGATAAGAAAAACAGGCAGGTGGGAGTTCATATACGAAAACTCCTGCCTGCCCGTTTTATGTTTTTCAGATATATAATCTCTTAATCATTTTTTGTTCCATACATTCTAAAATACTCATCCGCCTGCTGCATAGATATGTTTAATTTATCCTGCAATCTTTTTATAATACCCTTTTTCGGTATGTTCATTTCGAGACACATTTCTATCATTCCCTCTGCTTTGCCACGAACTTCTCCACGCGTTTCGCTCTCCGCAATTAATTCTTCAATCGCCTGACACATCTCTATCCCCTCCTTTTCCTCTGATATCTTAATTGGTGTCTTCGTGATGGTTTTTATAACTCTGGCTGCATTCATTTCTATACTTTTATGGGTATCTGTCCTCAAAAAATCCAGCAGTTTTTCTTTATTATTAGAGTACTTGATATATCCCATAACCTCTCTCATACTTGTTGAAAATTTGTTCAGTTCTTCTTCCGTAAGTTTTGCCGGATCGATCAGGTGTATCCTGTAGTTCTCCACATAACTTAAAATTTCCATATCCCTTATCGGCATCATTTCATGTAAAGATAACGGTCCGTCCCATTCCTCTGCCCCAAAATGAATCACAAGTGTGATAACTGGTTTAATGTGATCTTCCTTTAAAAATCCCGATAAATATTCTCCACCGGTTTTTCCTGAATAATCTTTTTGGCTCCGTCGGTGCCCTGCCGCTATATCTGACACTTGTTTTCCATATTGTAAGGCATAGATAGCGTTTCTGACCGGCATTGCATAATGGACATCTGTCTGATTCTCAACCCCTAATAAAACATACGACATCTTTTCATCCTGTTTGATGACTGCTGCTTTTAAAACATCACGGTATTTTTGCAGTGCATCTTTTTTACCCACTGCCGATGTAGCAGTGTCAACCTCTGTAAGTCCTGCCGGATCGATCACCTTTTTTCCACCATAGATAAGATAATTAAACGCATCTGCAAATATAGCATTCTCCCGCATATACTCTTTTGTTACAATATCAACCGTCCCCATTCATTTCTCCTCCTTTGTTTAATCCGGGAGCAATTCGTGGTTTTCAAGAATTCTCCCTGCTTATATGTGTGAATGATAAAAGCATTGGAAATTCTTAAGTTGAATGTATAACTTTTTATACATTTTTCACTATGATAAAAGAATGGTCTATAACCATGTAGATGATTTCAGAATATCATGCTTTGTCTGGATTTTAGCATACTGTTCTTATAATGTCATTAAAAAGCCGATATTCCAATGATATTTGTAAGTTTTGCACAAAAAATCCAGTGTATAAAAACAGATATAACATACACACACCTTGCTTTTTTCAAAAATCAATGCTACAATATTTTCTGAGTTTTGTTCTAAAAAGTAAATATATGGAGGATTATTTATGAGCCCAGTTACTATTGTATTGCTGGTTATCTTAGCCGTTTTAATCATCGGACTGATTGTCCTTTATTTTCTCGGAAAGAAAGCACAGAAAAAGAAAGCTGAACAGGATGAGCAGCTTGCCGCTGCCGCACAGACCGTATCCATGCTGGTTATAGATAAGAAGCGAATGCGCATTACCGAATCCGGTCTTCCACAGGTTGTGATCGACCAGACACCGAAGATGATGCGCCGTACCAAACTTCCAATTGTAAAGGCAAAGGTTGGACCGAAAGTAATGTCTTTGATCGCTGATGAAGCTGTATTTGATTACATACCGGTCAAAAAAGAAGTAAAAGCAACCGTGAGCGGTATCTATATCACAAAAGTTACCGGTGTACGCGGACCTCTTGAAAAACCGGAAGGTAAAAAGAGCTGGAGAACCAAATTAAAAGAAAAAGCAGCCCGCGCAAATAAAGAGCTGGAAAAAGAAAAGGTTGAACTTGAAAAAGAGAAAAGTAAGAAAAAGAAAAAATAAGTCATAAAAAAATACCACACAAACGTGCAGTATTCATAAAACCATTAACAGCCACAGCAGTTTGCTGTGGCTGTTCTTGTATTCTTTGCTGCTATGTGATAGTATGAAACCAATCGGACTTACAAATTATTACAACCGGATTTTTCTCCTGACAAAATAAATAAAAAAATGTGTCTCCAATAATAACGCTGCAAGGGTAAAACAATATTTATAATGCTGCAAAAAGCATGTTCTGCAATTCTTTTGAATTGTAAAACATGCTTTTTTCTATAGCTTTTTACGCTTTTGCTTTCGCTTCCCCTTCCGGGAAAATGATCTTATTGACAAAGAAAAATACGACCATTGAAACTCCGCCGTTTAACACGGTCGTTCCTATATTGTACAGCCAGTCCGGCACGAACATACCGGCTACTGCTACCCAGATACAGTTGATGGAGTTTACGATACAGGTCACGATGCAGAATGCGATCAGATACCAGAATGCCTGATACCAGATATTTCCCTTGCTGCGGAACACGAAAGTTCTCTGGATCGGGAAATTGATGCATTCTCCAATCACCATGGCAACCATGTATGCACAAAAATATGGAAGTCCACCGTGTGCGGCATCATAACCGATAATATTCCATTTGAATGTTTCTCCAAATAATGTGATGTCAATTCCCGGGAATCCAAAGTCAATGTTTGGAAGTCCGGCAAATGCGAGCGGCAGAAACAGTAACATCAGGTATTTAAATACCGTGATCAGGTTACTTACGATCACGAACAGACCGCCCTCCCGGACCCATTTGGAGGCTCCGGGATGTTTGTCTGCAAAGTTCTGCCATAGATTTTTTATACTACTCATTGTACGCTTTCACCTCTATGTATTGTAATCTCTGCAAAGTTCTGTTTTTATTCTGCTGATGTTTCATTTACGGTCTGCACCGGTTCTTCTGCTGCATCTTTTTTATATTTCCTGATCGTAAGAACCTCTAAGAAGATTACCAGTGCTCCAAGGATGATATCGATCACGATCGCCAGAATCTGCCAGTTCATCAGACCTGTCTTTAAGTTTTCAGGATCATATGCACGGCTGTTTACAACGGTATACATGATATTTTTGGATGCCTGACGCATTGCTTTTACACCTGTTGCGCTTGTGGTATCTGTCACATGGTTGGTCTCCGTATCGTATGCAACTAACATACAGTCTGTACCACCGCGGATACCCATATCAGAATCCATGTATCCGTAAACACCAAAATAGTCAGTTAATACAAATCCACGGAATCCCCACTCATCACGAAGGACAGTTGTCTGTAACGGATATGTTCCGCCTGCCCACTGTGTACCGATATAATTGAAGGAAGACATTACTGCTTTTGCTCCACCTTCTTTTACAGCGATCTCAAAAGGTTTTAAGTAAATTTCACGGATTGCCTGCTCATTTGACCATGTACAGAGCATTCCGGTACGGTTTGTTTCCTGGTCATTTAAAGCAAAATGCTTGATATATGCATAAACACCATATTTTTCAGCACCGATCACTGCGTTTGCGGCCATTTTTCCGGAGAGAACTCCATCTTCTGAATAGTACTCAAAATTACGTCCTGCAAATGCATTTCTATGTGTATTCATTGCCGGTGCATACCATCCGGAAACATCCATCTCGTCTGCCATCTTACCAATGCTCTCACCGAAAGAAAGTGCAAGATCTTTGTTCCAGGTATTTGCGATCATAACTGCAGACGGGAATCCGATGGAACCTGTTCCTGTAAAGTTGTTATTGATGGATGCAGGTCCGTCACAGTCAACAGTCATAACTTTTCCAACACTTGATGCTGCAGATGTCTGATATCCGCCAAGAGCGATCATGGTATCCATATCAGAAACAGTCAGCTGGTCAAGCAGTGTATCCCATTTTTCATCATCATAGGAAAGACCACGCATATCAGCAAGTGTCATTCCGTTTTTCGCACCTGTTGCCGGCATTTCATCAGAATCATTGTTATAGTTTGCCGGGTCATAGTTGCTGTTGTTTAAGAAATCAGCTTTCTCATCCTCTGCTAATGTAAAGTTAGAAGGAGCTGCTGTTGCTGTTGCATAGTTTGCAAATCCGTCTGCTCTTGAAAGATATGTTGCATCTCCTTCTGCATATGCAAACTGATTCGTTGCAGCTGCATCATCCGTAGAACGTGCATTATTTTCATCGTATACAACGGTATCTGCGACACTTACGGTCTGTGATGCGATCGCATTGTGTGAATCAGAGTTGATAGAAATCTCATAGTCACCAGCCTCTAATACATAGCATCCATTACCATATGTATCATAGGAAGCCATATCTTCTTCTGAGAAACTTACATTGATTGTCTGAGATTCACCCGGCTGTAACACATCTGTTTTTGCAAAATCGATCAGATTTGCAGATGCTTTTTCAATTCCACCGTTTGTATATGGCGGATTGTAATATACCTCTACCACATCTTTTCCTGCGGCAGTTCCATTGTTTGTTACGGTAACGTCAAAGGATACTTTACCGTCTGCTACGGTAACATCTCCCATCTTCTGTTCAAAATCTGTATAAGAAAGTCCATATCCAAATGGGAACTGAACCGTCTTATCATAGTCGATCAGACCTTCCACTGCTGCTGTCTCATAGAAACGATAGCCAACATAAATGCCTTCTACATAGTTGACAAAAGATGGAATTGTTGCTTCTTCTTCGCCTGTTCCGAAGTTTTTGGATGTAGCGGCAAACTCATCCATATTGTCATACAGGAAGTTTCCAAAGTTGTTATAAGTCGGTGTTGCTGTCAGATCATATACAAATGTATCGCTGGTTTTTCCGGATGGATTTACTGTACCGGCTACGACAGCACCAAGAGACTCAAATCCGGACTGGCCTGTTCCAGGACACCAGATTGCACCCTTGATCTGTTTATAATCATTTAAGAATCCAAGTTCCATGGTGTTTGCACCGTTATATACAACAACGACATTGTCAAAGTTGGCACAAACAAGGTCTAACATATCTTTTTCTGTCTGGCTTAACTGTAAATAATGTTCACCAGCTTCAAAATCTTTGTAATTTTCAGAGTTATCTGTGTAAGTTACTTTGCTTACATCAGTTGGAAGGTCTGCTCCCTCACCACCAACACGGGTAATTACTACCATTGCTGTATCAGAAAACTCTTTTGCATTGTTGATCAGTTCATCACTGTAAGAATCTGCTGTCGGCTCCGGTAATGTCCAGTCCTGTGCCCACATACCAACTTCCGGTCTGTCCTCACGGTATGCTTTGTAAAAATCAGTCAGTTCCGTATTGATCTTGTATCCGGCATCCTCAAGACCACCAAGAAGTGTTGTTGTCTCATATGCATCAGATAATGCTCCGGATCCGGTACCACCATAACAAGGATTGGTAGATGCCCATCCAAACACGTTGATATTCTGTGTATTTGTAAGTGGCAGGATATTGTCCTCATTTTTTAATAAAACAATACCTTCATCTGCGATATCCTCACAGAGTGCTGTTGCCTCATTTGAGGTCTCCTCTGTAATCGTACCATTTCCCATTGCAAGTGAGATCATACTTGACATTGGAATAAAGCAGATCAGATTGATAATCACAACTGCTGCCATAAGGAATGCGATCCATGCTTCCTTTCTCACCAGTTTCTTTACCGGTTTCTTCAATTTCATGCATGCCACAGTTACAATAATCGCGATTGCCAGTGCAATGCCAAGCGCAATCAGGTATGGCTTACAGGAATTGAGAACGTTGATCACGTCATCCATGTTAATTGCTAACATTTCTAAATCCTCCCTTGTTTTCCGAAGGAAAATGCAATTTTACAATGTAAAATTTATCTGCTGACGAGCAGAGGATTTTCCTCCCTTGTTTTCTTTATCCGTTTCGGATCTTGTAACTGTATCCTACCATACCACACGTCCTTTGGTAAAAATCTTCACAATCTGCACTTTTTTTGCATAAACTGTTTTGCATGTTGGAAGTTTTGGACAAAATAAACGCCATATTTTTATGCATTGTACATAAAACATGGCGTAAAAGATTTTTTTTACCAGGTCATTGCCTGCCCGCTCTTTCATTTCCATATGCTTCCACCATGTCAATCAACCGGTATCCGGCTTTTAATGCCTCGCAGATCGACCGTTCACATACTTCCCTATTGTTTAAACGACTGCATCAAAGAGGTCTGCCACAGATCAGTTTTCTCTCATCGGGATCAGGATCTTTAAATCAAACCAGTTCTCTTTTGTATCAATGCTGACAGCACCGTCATATTTGTTGACCGTATAGCGGATACTTTTGAGTCCGTACCCGTGATATTCTTTCTCTTTTTTGGTCGTGACCAGTTTTCCCTCCTGATATTCCAGATTCCCTTCATAATAATTTTCAAACCGGAGGATCAGGAAATTTTTCTGCTTGGAAACCGTCACATGTAAAAGGCGTTTCTCTTTATCCGGTATTTTCAGTTCACACTCAATCGCATTATCGAGCGCGTTTCCAAAAATGCTGCAGATATCCATTACATCCATAAAATCAAGCAGTGTGCCGTCCGCAACACAGGTAAACGTGATCCCATGTTTCGCACAGTATAGGCTTTTGGTAGTGAGCACCGTATCGAGCACTTTGTTTCCGGTCTTATTCTGTGCCTCATACTGTCTTATCTCATCCTCCATGCGGTTTAAATATTCTTCGCGTTTTTTCGGATCATCCTCACTCCGCAGGAATGCGATCTGGTGTTTTAAATCGTGATATTTATAATTGATCAGTTCGATGCTCTCTCTCGACTGCTTGTACTGCACATACTGATTCTGCAGCACATTCTGCACGGATTCGAGTTCTTTTCTCACACGCAGTTCACGGCACTGGATCAGATGCGCATAAAGGATCGCGATACCGCCAAGATCTACTAATGTACGGATATTTCCGATCTCAAACGAATAGCGCCCGGAAAATGGCGTATTTTCCGTGAGAAAACTCATGTTGCTGACAGCAAACACCGCAACCGCGATCAGTCCGGCGGAAATATATTCCCGGTGGCTGATATTCATTTTCCCGTCTTTTGGCATATGCACCCGCAGGATTTTATACAGGATCAGGGCGATCACACCATAGATCAAAACAAGAAGACCTCTGCAAAGCCACCAGTTTGTCATCGCCTCGTCGAAAAAGTAACATACAACCTGCCATTCGAACGATGCCATAAATTCCGCGACAACAAATGCGATCATCCCAAAATAGGCAGCATCGGTAAAAGTAATTTCGCAGCAGCTGTAGATAAATACGATCATTAAAAATACAGCCACGATCATACAAGGAATCCAGAAATAAATCTTAATATCATCCGTCATGACTAAAAACACACTCTGTATCAGAAGCACAGCCGCCATAATGCCTGCCGTCTGCCATTTTTGAAATCTCTTTTTGACCGGCAGGATAAATAACATGCATGCCATCCACTCTGCGACCGCTGTGTAGATTCTTGGTATATCCGGCATAATATGTTCCATCATTTGATAACCTCTCCCCAGTATTTTGTCAGTTCTTCCATAAATTCTTTTTTGCGCGCACGGCTTAATACCAGCCGCTCACCTTTTACCATGGCACAGCCGTCCGTGATCCCGTCCACATGCGCTAAATTGATGAGATACCCCTTATTACCACGGCAGAAGTTCATATCAGCTAATTTTTCTTCCATCTCTTTCATTGTGCCTGTTGTCTCATAGTCGCCAAGAATTGTGTGCAGGATCAGCGTATGCCCCTGGCTTTCGATATAATAAATATTTGCGATATTGATCCGCACCGTCCCGCCTTTCATGCTGACCATGATCATCTTTGTCTCTCTTTTTTTCATGCGCCCGATCGCACGGCTGAGTCTCTGTGAAAATGCAAAATACGACACCGGTTTTAAAACATAATCGAGCGCATCCACCGCATAGCCGCGGATCGCATACTGTGCCATGTTTGTGATGAAAATGATGACGACCTCCGTGTCCACTTTTCGTATCTCCTCCGCTGCCGACATGCCATCCATAAATTTCATTTCCACATCCATCAAAATGATGTCATACTGTGACTGATATTTATTGACGATCTGATCCCCATCCGAATAGATCGTGATATCAAAAGCCTCCCCATTTTCTTTTTCATATTGCTGCAAAAACTCCTCAAGCTGCTTTGCATACATCGCTTCATCTTCTACGATTGCAATTTTTATCATATATTTTTCTCCATTTTCTTTTCCAGTGTACCTGCTCCAATTCGCCGTTCGGCAATCATGTGAACATGTTGACTCACTTGCGCTCATGATATCATCCCCCACAAACGTTTTGTGAACGCAAATGGGGACCTGCACCAAATTTATTTTAGTACAAGTCCCTGTTATTTACCACTTTTTTATCTGATTACATTTTACCTAATCACGTTTCACTGCCGCTTTGATCAGGTGCGCTGTTCCCTTAATGCGGTGTCCGTTTGCCATCTCGGTCAAAGCTTCTGCCATCTTCATTGTGACAAAACCACCTGTCATTTTTGCATAGCCGCGGATCGGCATATTGTAATTAAACAATACGTTCAGATTCGGTTTTCCCTGCCATTCGCTGATCTTTAACAAAATACGCAGTACCCCGTAAAACAGTTTACCAAAAATTCCCTTTCCATAATAGAGCTGGCAGACTGCATCATTCATGCGGATCTCCCCGCTCCAGCCTCCATCCGGGATCTCTCTTCCATACAGTCTGCGGAATGTATCATCGGAAATGTTTTTGATCTCACCATTAAAATATTCCGGCAGGCTTTCTCTGCTGTAACCACCCTCTGTGACAGTTCCATTTACCGCAAGTGATCCCGCAAGCAGCATTTCTTCCGCATTGCTTCCGATCATGATCTGATAGGTTCCCGTTTCCACTTCCCAGCTGTCTGTCCGTGTATCATAAAAACGAAATGTCTTATCGTCAAATAAAATCCTTACTTCTTTTTCCTCTCCCGGAGCGAGTGTCACACGCGCGAAGCCTTTCATTTCGCGCAGCGGACGGAACACGGAATCAGATTCTTTTCCGACATAAAGCTGTGCGATCTCTGTTCCGGCCACATCTCCGGTATTTTGGATCTTAAATTTCACACCTTCCGGATCCACTGTCAGATCACGGTAGGTAAATGTGGTATAACTGAGTCCGAAGCCAAACGGGAAACGCACTTTTTTACCTACTGTTGTGTAGTAGCGGTATCCTACATAAAGTCCTTCCCGGTATTCGCTGCTTCTCTCTTTGCTCGGATAGTATTCGTATGCCGGCGTATCTTCATAATGAAGCGGATAGGTCTCATTCAATTTTCCGGATGGACATACTTTTCCGGTCAGAACATTAAGCATCGCAGACGCTCCCGCCTGACCGCCGAGGTAACCGTGCACAATTCCTTTGACATACGGATACCACAGCATTTCCACGGAAGATCCCGCTGAGAGGACTACGATCACATTTTTGTTTACTGTGGTAAGCTCATTGATCAGTTCATCCTGTGCCACAGGCATATGCATATGGGCACGGTCGAGTCCCTCCGATTCGCTGATCTCGTCAAGACCTCCGAAAAACAGCACCACATCCGCATTTTTTGCTGCATCAACAGCTGCCTTTACCAGTTTAGCATTTGGTTTTCTGTTTCTGATATACCCCTGTTCATAGGCTGTCATCGTAAGTCCGCTGTCTTTTATCTCCTCTAATATGGACTCCGGCGGCATTGCCGGATTCACTAAGGAAGATCCTGCTCCCTGATATCGCGGAGTCTTTGCAAAGTCTCCGATCACAGCCACTTTTGTCCCCTGTTTTAATGGAAGGATCTGCTCTTCATTTTTTAAAAGGACGATGCTCTCCTCGGCCGCTTTGCGTGCAAGTTTATGATGCGCTTCCTTATTGAAAGTAGTTCCTTTTCCATCCACGGTCGCCTGATGCGTCGCAAAAATGACACGGAGCAGTTCATCTAAGCGCTGATCTAACACACTCTCCTCTAATGTTCCGTTTTTGACGGCATTTACGATATCATGCATTCCTGATTTTCCGGTGCCCGGCATCTCAAGATGACTTCCGTTTTTCACTCCGAGTGCGTGATCATTACTTCCACCCCAGTCGGATACCACATATCCGTCAAAACCCCATTCATCGACTAAGATTTCCTGTAACATGTGGCGGTTCTCATTGGCATAGACACCGTTTACTTCATTATAAGAAGACATGATCGACTTCGCTTTTCCTTCTTTTACCGCAATCTCAAATCCGGTCGTATAGATCTCGCGGAAGGTTCTCTCATCCACAACGGAATCATTTGCCATACGACGCAGTTCCTGGCTGTTTGCTGCAAAATGCTTCGGGCAGGCTGCGATTCCTTTGCTCTGGATTCCCCTTACATAGGCTGCCGCCATTTTTCCTGCATGGTACGGATCTTCAGAAAAATATTCAAAATTTCTTCCACAGAGCGGGCTTCTCTTGATGTTTAATCCCGGTCCTAAGATCACATTGACATCCATGGTCACGGCTTCCTCTGCCAATGCCGTTCCGATCTCCTCGCCTAATGTTTCATCCCAGCTGTTTGCAACCGAGGCTGCGGTCGGAAAACAGGTCGCAGGGAGACTTGCATTTAATCCCAAGTGGTCTCCGGCTCCCGCCTGTCTTCTCAATCCGTGCGGTCCGTCAGACATTGCCATGGACGGGATTCCGTATTTTTCAAAATCCACTGTCTCCCAGGTGTTTTTGCCGGACATCATCAGGGCTTTTTCTTCGAGTGACATCTGTTTTATGATAGATTCGTATTTTAAACTCATGATTGATCCTCTCTTTGTTTGTGATCTGCGCATCTTTCAACTTCGTAATTTCAGCATATCACAAACAAAAGATGAAGAGGGAGTATTTCACAAATGGGGGCATTTTTTGCATAAACTGTCAAAAATGCCCCCGAAGAGCTTTCGCTCTCAATCATGCTCAATCATAGTCATCATAATAGTCATCATCGTAGTAGTCATCATCATCGTAGTCATCATCATCATCCGCAATAACATTCACGGTATATACTACTTTTTTACCCTTTGCCTTACCACTTGTACATGTACAGGTTACCCGTACTGTTCCTGTCTTTTCCGCATAAAACTCAACGTCCGTTCCGGTTGTTTTTCTTTCTGCAAACGAGACAATACTTGTATCACTGATCTCCCATTTTAACTGACTGTTCTTTATTGAGGATCCTTTTTTGACCTCTAAATCAAAATCATCCCATGCTTCTACATATTTGACCGATTCTCCAACCTTTGCCAATGAATAATCACTCTTTTTCTTCGTCACAGTTACAGTTATCGTATCACCATATTTCTTCTTACTCTTTCCCTGTACATAACACCGGATTTTTGCTTTTCCTGGTTTTACTGCAATGAAATCCATTTCATCGCCTGTGCGGTCACGATCCTCAAATTTTACATATTTTTTTCCTGAAATAATTTCCCAGCGGATATAATCGTCCTCAGCATCTATTGGAGTTACTTTCGCTCTGATTTCAAACTCCTTTCCCTGAGAAACCTTTTTTGCCGACTGCGCTATGGAAACCTTCTTCGGTTTCCAGTTATAATCTGCCTGTGCTGAAATGTTTCCCGTACCAATTACCGCCATCACGACCAAAAGTACAATTAAGACCTGTTTTGCTGCTCTCTTCATAAACAAATCCTCCTTTTTTCATGAGAGTTTCTCATTTCTAATTGTTTTGCTTTGTACTTTGATTATATCATGCATTTATTAGAACATTATTAATACGACAAATTTTTTATAATCATTATTGATTTCCATATGTCTGCTTTTATCAAAGCGGCAGTTTTACCTGAAAAACACTCCCACTGCCTGCCTCACTTTTCACTTGGATTTTTCCTCTGTAAAACTTCACAATTTCATAAACCATGGCAAGCCCAAGTCCACTTCCCTCGCCTCCTCGCGATACATCAGTCTGATAAAACCGCCGGAAGATCTTTTCCTGCTCTTCTTCTGCAATTCCTATCCCATCATCCGTTACAGACAAAACAAGTTCCGTTTCTTCTTTCTTTAATTTCACAAAGATATGCCCATTCTCTTTCCCATAACGATAGGCATTGCTGACAAGATTAACGAGAATTCTTGATAAAAGTTCACGATTTCCATAAAACACTGCCTGCTCCGTCTCATAATCAAGCATAATTTCCTTTTCTCTTATCAGCTTCATATCAGAGCAAATAGATGCCACCAGTTCTTCCATATCAACAGTTTCCTCTGCATATTTTCCTGATTTCATTTCCAGTCTGGCAAAGTCCAGCATATGATCAATAAGTTTTGTCATTTTCCGCGCCTGACGCCTGATTACCCGCAAGGCATCTTCATATTCCCCTACGCTTCTTTCTTTTTCAAGTGTATACTCACACTGTGCTGAAATGACAGCCATCGGTGTTCTTAGTTCATGTGAAACGTCAGATGTAAATTGTTGTTCCTTTTCAAATGTACTTTCCAGTCGTTCAAACATCTCATTAAATATATCCGCAAGCTGGTGCAGTTCATCATTCCCTTTTCCAAGATTGATCCTGCATTTCAAATCATTTTCTTCTCCAATCTTTCTTGCAGTCCCAGCTATTTTCTGAATTGGATTTAATGTACGTCCAGCAATAAAATATCCTCCCGCAGATGCTATTACGACCAGAACCGGCAGAAGAACCAGTGCAATCCGCATAATCCCAAAGCTCTGACGCTCTCCCTGTTCCTCTGATACCACTCCACGAAGCCATAATCCGTTAAGTCCTTCTGCTGTGAGTTTCCGGTCAAAAATATAATACCCCGTTCCATCCTTCATTACTTTTTGAATCTCGGAATCCACAAATTCCAGATCTGCCACTTTTGCAGCTATTGGATTTTCTCCATAAATAAGCCTTGACTTTTCATCATACAATCCTGTATAGACTTCATTTACCTTGCTCAGAAAATCGTCGTCAATTTCCAGATACCCTTTCCGGTAATCAATCAAATAATCAATATCCGCATCTGTACGGATTTCATCCATCCCAGAAAAATATTCAATCTCATCCACATTATTTTCCACTGTCTCCACCAGACTATCCTGTATTGTTTTTATCAAAATCTGACGGCTGACGACAAAAATCATCAGATATGCAAATAGTACTATTACCACCAATGCTGCAGTAAACCAGATTGTTATTTTCAGACGGATTGAGAATCTCCCCATATCTTAAATTTCCTCTCTCATTATAAATCCTCTTCCACGGACTGTATGAATCAGCTTTTTGTCATATCCACCATCAATTTTTTTTCGAAGATAGCTGATATAAACATCCACTATATTCGTGCCCCCTTCGTAATCAAAATTCCAGACATGATCCTCTATCATCTCACGAGACAGCACACGTCCCTGATTGTACATGAAATACTCCAGCATGGCATATTCTTTAGCCGATAATGTGATCTCTTTTTCCCCCCGCATTACCCTGTGGGAAGTGCAATCCAAAGAAAGATCCGCAATATGCAAAACATTGTCAGTAACTCCGAAAGATCCCCTCATCATTGCGCGCAGACGTGCTGACAACTCTTCAAACGAAAATGGCTTCACAAGATAATCATTTGCTCCACTGTCTAATCCCTTTACTCTGTCCGAAACAGCATCCTTTGCTGTCAGAAATAGCACCGGTGTTGTCTTTCCCATTCCCCTCAGCGCACGCAGCACTGTAAATCCATCTGCTTTTGGCATCATAATATCAAGAATCACTGCATCATACTCCGTACAGGAAAGGATATCTATTGCTGTCCTGCCATCAAAACAATGATCCACACTGTAACCATCCTCAGTCAGTTTTTGAACAATAATGGCATTTAAATCCTGTTCATCTTCCGCCAAAAAAATTCTCATGTTTATTTCCTTCTCCTTTGTTTTTTACCGCGTCATTATAATCCCCTTTAAATCCAATTGTTATATAATGAAAGTAAAGAAACCAACATTTATAACATTCACGAAAGAAGATATTTCTTGCAGATACTATACAACATTCATTTCTCATATACAACCTGTAAAAATCTTCTTACGCACAAAAATGCCCCCAAAGAGCTTTCGCTCTCCGGGGGCATCCTCTCATCTGTTATCCCTCAATGGATATGTATCGTTTTTCCGGAACTTTCTTTGCTTCTTCCTTCGGGACATCCAGTGTTAAAATACCATTTTCGTATTTTGCGTGGATATCGTTTTCGGTAACACTCTCGCCTACATAGAAGGTACGGCTCATACTTCCGGCGTAACGTTCACGTCTGATGTATTTGTCTTTCTTATCCTTCTCTTCCTTATCAAGACCTTTCTCAGCGCTGATGGTCAGATAACCATCGTTTAACTCAAGCTGGATCTCGTCTTTCTTAAATCCTGGAAGATCAACGGCTACTTCGTAACCTTTCTCGGTCTCCTTTACATCTGTCTTCATCATGTTCTTTGCATGTTTACCATACAATGTTTTATCAACATCCGGAATCTCTGGGAATGAGAAATCCATCCAGTCATCAAATAAGTTTTCTCCAAAAATGCTAGGCAGTAACATAAGTCATCTCTCCTTTTTCTACCGGTCCACTTTCTGTGGAACCTCCCATGTTTTTTACCTTTGTTTTGGAACCTCAGACGAAGGAACTCTGGGGAATCATCTTCTCTTTTTGTTCCCTCTTCCTTTGTTCTGACTATGTTATACCACCACTTATTAGCGCTGTCAAGAGGTGAGTGCTAATTTTCTGTGAACTTTTTGTGAAATCATATTTTAGCTGATATTTTTATCAAAAAAGTCCATTATATCTCGCTTTTCAAACGTTATTCCGTTGTTTCCGAATCCCCAAAATCCAGTATCTAAGCACCGGGATCCGACGTATCACTTCATATAATAAGATTGAAACCACAAATCCACCCACCAATTCAATACCATAGACTACAGTCAATGGCAGCTCCTTTCCAGCCAGAAGATAATTGATCACTAAAAGCACCGGGATATGTAATACATAGATACCGAAACAGCATTTTCTCATATAATTCGTAAAATTATTGGAAAAATCAAGCCATTTTGGACCTGCACCAAGCACGAGCAAAACCATAAAAAATGCATACAGGTTTAAATCCCATCTTGACAGTACATCTTTGTCCGTATATGCCATTCCATAACATCTTACGATATAAAATATGCCGCTTACAGCTGCACAAATGCCCAATAGGAGCACTGCATTTTTTATTTTTTCCATGACACTTTCATGCGAAAACAGGTAATATCCGGCTAAAAATGCCGGAATATAAATGCCGTTCCGGTAGGACGTGATAAGCAGCGCTGCATTTTCCTGCAATTTTCCGGATCAGAAGCAGAAATAGTGCTGCCACAAACAATACATGGCAAAACCACAGTGCCCCGATACCACAGCATAAGATGATAATGACTCTCACAAAAGCCGGTACACTCTCCGGCATATTGCCACGCGCAGTGTGAAGATAGATCACATATCCACCGAGCCAGCCAAATGCCAGAACACCAAGTGTCGACGGCGCCAGAATCTTATCCACCCTCTCTTTCAAAAACTGTCTTTCTGTCCTCTTTTCCAGTGCATATCTTGCACTGATTCCGGCGACCACAAACAGCAGTAACATAAACCACGGGTATACAAAATACTGGTAAATCCCCGCAAATGTAACTGCTCCTTCATACGGTTTTAAACCGGCAAACATCGCCTCGGTTCCAATATTATTGTAATAAAAATAAACATGAAAGATCACAACAAAAAAAATCGTCAGAAACCGGATATTATCCAGATAATGTTTTCTCATAAAAATCTCCATTTCCTCCTGCAGTGTTTTCCTCACTTTTTTGTGTCTTAGTTCTTATCCTTTTGATTTGCCATTTTTAATGCCTGCTGCACAAAATCTATCATATCATCTGCTTTGACCAGGGCAATCCCCTGTGCTTCATCACCTAACACCATGATCGTATCTCCCGCTTTGATCTGAAAAACTTCTCTCGCCTTCTTTGGCAGAACGATCTGTCCTCTCGCTCCGACTGTAACCGTTCCAAACATATGCTTCCCTTTTGGCGGAAGTGGAAGACTTTTATTTTTTTCCTCATAATGCAGCATATCCTCCAACGCCACACCAAATGCTTCTGCCATCCTGTCACAGGCGATCACATCCGGAATACTCTCCCCAGATTCCCATTTTGAGACCGTCTGTCTGCTCGTTTCCGTCAGTTCCGCTAACTGCTCCTGTGACATTCCTGCCCGTTTTCTAAGTAACTGTATATTATCTGAAAGCATGTTTTTCCTCCCATCTCCTCTCGTGTTCTCATACATTTCATACTTTTCATACTTTATTGTAAACATACGAAACATCATTTTCCAGCAAAAGATATAACAAAAAGAGACCACACATGTTATTTTTTTTAACATGGGTGATCTCCTCTGAAACATGTTTTGTTTTTCCTCTGCTTCACTATACAATACCGTTGTAAAAACCAATGTCCAAAGTAGGAAAAATTTGAGTAAATTCCGACACTTATTTTATGCAGTTCTATCTTTATGAGATTTCATCAACATCATAATACTTAAAATCCCGGAAGCAGGCACTTCCTCCTGTTTCCTCTGCCGCATAGCAGAACAGACCAAACCGGCAACCAGTAAAATGATCCAGTTTGAAGTACAGCTTATGCACGGTTCCGATGGGTATCCAGTCTCCCTTATTTACCCGGTAATAGCAGCGTGCTTCATCCTTCATGTTACAGAAATCTGCTTCAAGACGAAAATCTATCTGGTGTGATTCAACAACAGTTCCTTCCGTCATATCCAATATACCATCTTCTTTTTTATCCAGCATAAGGACTTCATATTTTCCATGATGTTTTGTAATGCCAACTGCAGCATAACAGCCCTGCAACGCACACAAACCTGCGACATCGCCCTCTTTCAATGCAGAAGCATCAACAGTAACCTCAGCTGCGCAGGACGGATAACTCATCCTTTGCGTAAGCGTATTTACTGCCTGTGTAAGCTCTGTACAAACTTCCCGTGTTGTAATTGTATAGGTTCCCTGCAATGCATCCAGATGATAGTACCGTGGATCTGGATCATGATTAAACTGCCAGCGCGGAAGCAGCCCATTACAGAAATCATCACTTCCCACTAATGGCTGATAAATATATCCTGGTCTGGTACTGTGAACCTCTATTTCTTCCGGCACATGTCCGTTCTGTCCAAAAAACGGAAAATGATCCTTCCAGGTAACCGGAAGCAGAATAGGAATCCGTCCAACTGCTCCGGAATCCTGAAACAGCATTGCATACCACTTTCCATCCGGCGTATCCACTATTCCTCCCTGTGCCACGCCCTGCCCACAATATCCACGATCATCACAAAGTACATCTCCACCCGTGAATTCTCCTTCCAGAGAATCACTGTAAAAGCATGCTTCCGTCCGCATCCAGCGGTCTCTCAGGGAATGAACCAGAAAAATATAATAATAGCCGTTTATTTTTTGAATATGAGAACCCTCATAGCCTAGCTCCGGGTTCTTATGATCACTGACTAAAAGACGATGTAATCCGTCCTTCTTTGGTGCAGTCAAATCTTCATTCAATTCTGTAATCCAGATTTCATCATTTCCATATACAATATAGTTTCTGCCATCCTCATCAAATAATAAAGAGCCGTCATGATAAAAGCCTTCTATCAGCTGCTTTTTCCATGGACCATCTATTTTTTCCGAAGTATACAAATAAGTCTTACGGGTATCATTTGCCACAAAGCAGATATAAAATCGGCCTTCATGATAGCGCAGGGAAGCTGCCCACATGCCCTGTCCGTAAATATTCTGACCGCTTTTCAGTTGCTGCGCATCCGTATGATCCAACGTCTCATAGACATAAGTCACATGCTCCCAGTGCACCAGATCAAAAGACTGCAGAATCTCACAGCCCGGCATAAAGTGCATGGTTGTGGATACCATATAATAGGTGTCTTCTACGCGGATCACGTCCAGATCTGGATAATCCAATCTTGTTATAGGATTTACATTCATTGTTTATTCCTTTCTGTTTTATCTCCATATTCTTTCTTTGTTCTATTCTATTTTTACTATTTTATCTTTGTTTCTTATCCGTCTGCCTTTTCAACTCTTCTCTGCCCCATTTCACTATTGCTAATATCACAATCTCACAGTAAAATATAATAATCGAAAACGATCCTGCACCATGTTATTCATCAGAAATTTCCGGTTTGCACAGATTTACCGGGAATAAACAGAAGGAGACCAGCATGAAGGAAATATAACATTTAATTCTGCAATACAAGGATTTATCTGCGCCGTTTCAATCCGTGTTCCTTATAATACCGGTCTTTATCCTCATACATCAGGCGCTCCGATTCGTTTAAAAGCAGATCAATATCCTTAGGACCATGTTCTTTCCATATCATGCCAACCGCCATTGTAACCTGATGTTCTTTCATATCCATGCGCAGTTTCTCAACGTGTTCCCTCAGGTCTTTTTCCTCAATTCCAAGACAAAGTACTAAAAATTCATCGCCGCCGATCCGATACAGACCATACCCCTTAAATACACCCGCTAAGCACTCACATGCCCTGATGATCAACCGATCTCCGGCTTCATGCCCCTGCTCATCATTGACCTTTTTCAGCCCTGTGATATCGCAGTACACTACACCGATCTGTTCCCCATTCCACTCATGCTCCACAAACCAGTCGACCGCATAACGATTGCCAAACTGAGTGAGCTGGTCACGATAACTCATGCGTTCTAACTGACGGAGCAGATTTCTTCTCCGAATGGAGGAAACAATAAAAGATCCCATGATATGAAGCATATCGGAAACATAATCTAATGATTCTGCCGGTGGATTATCCACTCCGTAAAATCCAATGATCTTTTTCTCCCAATAAAGTGGAACAACCACCAGTGAATGGATATCCTGACGTTTCAGATTCTTATACTGTTCCGAATCTTCCTCTCTGATGTTCTCCAGATTTTCAATTACAATGTTTTTATCTTCTTGAAAATTCCGATACCAGTTGGCACATAATTCTGGTGGAAGGTTCTGTAAATTATCTTTCTCCGGCTTGATTCCATTTGCAACCCACTCGTAAGTGTTGTCATCGTACCCATTCTCATTATGCTCAAAAATATATGTTCTCTCTCCATCTAATGCCTTTCCTATATATTCCAGAATGATGTCCAGCGATTTATCCGCAGAAGATGTTCCAAGGGCAAGACGCAGTCCCTCATTAACGATTTTTTCCAGTTTTTCGTAGCGGCGTACCACATTTTTCTGATGTTCCTGAGAACTTATATTCAGAGCAATCTCTATTCTATATCGTCTGCCATTGTCCTCCACAACAGTATCCTTAATTTTAAAGTATTTATTTAAAAGCGGGTTAAAATACCGCCACTCCTTAAACTGTCCTTCCTGCAGTTCATCATTATTGCAGATCGTACAGGGCAGGCTTGAATTCTGAAGCAATTCATAACATTTTTTGCCGGCAAGTTCCTCTTTTGAATGTATCCCATAAGTATCTCTCATCTTTTTATTCATATAAACCAGTTCATGGGTATCCGCATCTGCAACATAAACATATTCATTCATATTTTCAAAAAAATTCCAGATTCTTTCCATACCATTCCCCATTTCGTGCTTTTTTATAAAAACAATATTCTCATTCCTGACAAGCCTGAATACAAACTTATTATCTATTATAACTCAAAATTCGACAATATACAGTATATTTTTTCATTTAACCAGAAAAAGGAAGTATGAAAAATAAAAAATCATTTTTCACACCCCCTTTTCTCATTCAGGGCGACAGAAAGGTTCCCAAAACATTTATTTTATTGATTTATCCAAGGATCTCTGCTAAATCTGCTTCCGGTGTCGTAATCGGTGCGATTCCATAATTATCTACCAGATAATTCAGGATATTTGGTGAAATAAATGCCGGCAGTGTCGGTCCCAGTTTTATATTTTTTATACCAAGGTGGAGCAGTGTCAATAAAATGCAGACTGCTTTCTGTTCGTACCAGGAAAGCACCATGGAAAGCGGCAGTTCATTGACTCCACATTCAAATGCCTCGGCAAGTGCTACTGCAACACGGATCGCACTGTAGGCATCGTTGCACTGTCCCATATCAAGGATTCTCGGCAGTCCACCGATCGTTCCAAGGTCAAGATCATTGAAACGGTATTTTCCACATGCAAGTGTTAAGATCATGGTATCCTTTGGCGTCTGTTTTACAAACTCTGTATAATAATTTCTTCCCACACGGGCGCCATCACAGCCTCCTACCAGGAAGAAATGGCGGATATCACCGGATTTTACGGCTGCGATCACCTGATCTGCCACGCCGAGTACCGTTCCGTGTCCAAATCCTGTCATGACCTTTGTTCCACCGTTGATTCCGGTAAATGCAGTATCCTCTTTGTAACCGCCAAGCTCTAACGCTTTTTCGATGACCGGTGTAAAATCCTTATCCTCTCCGATGTGAACCATTTCAGGATAAGATACTACCTCCGTTGTAAACACGCGGTCCGCATAACTCTCTTTGACCGGCATCAGACAGTTTGTCGTATAAAGAACCGGTGCAGGGATATTTGCAAACTCCTTCTGCTGATTCTGCCATGCGGTACCAAAGTTGCCTTTTAAATGTGGGTATTTCTTTAATTCCGGGTAGGCATGTGCCGGCAGCATCTCGCCGTGGGTATAAATGTTGATTCCCTTATCTTTTGTCTGCTCTAACAACAGTTTTAAGTCATAAAGGTCATGACCGGTAATGACGATAAACGGTCCCTTTTCCACCATCAGAGGAACTTCCGTCGGTACCGGGGTTCCAAAAGTTTCTGTGTTGGCACGGTCTAACATTTCCATGCAGGTAAGGTTTACTTTTCCTGTCTCAAGCACGAGTGGAAGCAGATCTTCCATCTCGAAATCTTCTCCGACTGCAAATAATGCACGGTAGAAAAAGTCGTTTACTTCCTCATTTGTATAGCCGAGTACCATGGCATGATAAGCGTATGCTGCCATACCGCGGATTCCGAATAAGATCAGGGATTTTAAGGAACGGATATCCTCATCTGCCTCCCACATCCGCTTCATATCATAATCGCTGGTATTGCCGCACGGTGACATGCAGGCTGCACATCCCGGCACCACTCTTCCTTTTTCTTCCCGGACACGGGCGATCATCTCACGCAGTGTCTCATCATTAAAATTCACATTCGTGATCGTTGTGAATAAACCTTCTATTATAATGCGGTCTGTCTGCTCTGTCTTTGGATTATTCATGCAGGCATGTGCAAGTCCCACAAGTGCTCCTGTCAGTTCATCCTGTAAATCCGCTGTCACGCTTTTCTTTCCACACACGCCGGCTGCCCCTGTACATCCACTGCATCCCGCTGTCTGCTCACACTGAAAACAAAACATATGATTCTCCCTTCTACTATCCTTCTTTTTAATCTAAAATTTTTCCGTCAATTGAGATCGTTACAACATTCCATGGAATGAATTTTCCGCTGTTCTTTAATGCAGTCACTGCTGCATGTTCAAGTCCACCACAGCAAGGTACTTCCATTCTCACGACCGTCACGCTCTTGATATCATTATTTCTGATGATCTCCGTCAGCTTCTCACTGTAATCCACGTCATCTAATTTCGGGCATCCGATCAGTGTCACTTTTCCACGGATAAAATCCTGGTGGAAACTGCCGTATGCGTATGCGGTACAGTCTGCCGCGATCAGAAGTTTTGCCCCGTCAAAATAAGGCGCATTGACCGGTGCAAGTTTGATCTGTACCGGCCACTGACGCAATTGGGAGATGACCGGTGAACCTGCATTCTGATTTTCTTCTGCAGGTTTTCTTTCAAGCTGGCGCATTCTTGAACCCGGGCATCCGCCAACCGGTGCCTGTCCCATCGCCTGCATTTTTTTCTTTTTATTTTCCTGTACGGCTGCCTCATCATAAGCTGCTGCCTCACGCTCGATAAAAGAGATCGCTCCGACCGGACAGTTTGGCAGACAGTCGCCAAGTCCGTCACAGTAATCATCACGGAGCAGTTTTGCCTTTCCGTCCACGATGCCGATCGCGCCCTCGTGGCATGCCTCCGCACAAATTCCACAACCGTTACATTTTTCTTCGTCTATCTGGATCACTCTGCGTACCATATGAATTCCTCCTGTTTTCCGCTTCCATTTTCTTTTTCTTTCGTTCTGTTCACAGATTACTGTTCACAGATTCAGGCTACTCATCCTGTCATCTGTGCCCTTGACATTACTCGTACACTATACTAGAATTTTTTTCAAAAGTATGTTGTCATAACAACATTTTTAAAAATTTTTGAAAAAAGAAGGTTTTCTTTTATGGATTATCAGTTTTTAAGTCAGACAATGCTGTTTTCGGGCGAATCGCCGGAAGAAATCAAAGAAATGCTCTCCTGCCTCGGTGCAGTCACAAGAAGCTACGGAAAAGGTGAGATCATCTATCATGCCGGAGAATGCGTGCATTCGATGGGACTGGTGCTCTCCGGAAATGTTCAGATTGAAAGTGATGATGTCTGGGGAAATCACAGTGTACTAGATGACATAACTCCCGGCTTTTTCTTCGCCGAAACTTATGCGAGTCTGTCAAAAGAACCTCTGATGGTCAATGTTGTCTCTGCGGCTGCAAAGACAGAAGTGTTATTTTTAAATATAGGACGGCTGCTTACCACCTGTACGAACAGCTGCACACATCACAACCGCCTGATCCACAATTTGTTTTTTATTTCGGCACGGAAAAATCTGCTGCTTTCGCGCAGAATCTTCCACACCACACCAAAGTCAATCCGCGGGCGGCTGCTCTCTTATCTGTCTGCGCAGTCTGCTGCCGCAAACAGTCTTGATTTTACAATTCCGTTTAACAGACAGCAGCTTGCCGACTACCTGAATGTAGACCGCAGTGCACTTTCTGCAGAACTCTCAAAAATGCAGCGGGAGGGTCTCCTTACAACGGAGCGCAATCATTTTACCCTCTGCGAAGATCCTTTAGAATCTTAAACCATATGTACGCAGTACCAGTCTTCATCCACCTGTCTCACTTCTTCTCCGACAGAAACGATCGGATGATCCATATCGTTTAATGGGATATATTCCACGCACCCTTCCCTGCCGTCTGACATGATGACCTGCTGTTGTCTGTATACTTTTACCATATTTTTGATAAATATATTGAGAAGATTCTGGTCAATTCCTTTGCTGCCCTCGGTTACAAACCATTGCAGTACATCAAACGGAATCTTCTCTTTTTTGTAACTGCGTGCAGAAAGCATCGCATCATAAATATCAGAAATCGTTGTAATCCTTGCAAAATAAGAAATAGATTCTGCCTTTAAGCCGTCCGGATAACCTTTTCCATCCAGCTTTTCATGATGCCAGCGTACTGCATAGCGTACATCCTCGCTGATATCATCCCCAAGCAGTTCAAAAGAATATAGCGGATGTCTTTTCATAACCTCAAATTCTTCCGGTGTCAGTTTCCGCGGTGCATTTAATATTTCTTCCGGGATCTTCGTCTTTCCGATATCATGAAGCACACCTGTTAAAATCAGACTCCGGATATCTTTTTCATCGAGTCCTAACCACTGTCCCATGATCCCGTTTAAAAGTGCAACGTTTAGGGAATGTCTCTGTAATGCCTCGTCAACCGGTCTTGGCACGGTAATACACTGGAAAATCTCCCCGGCATCCACGGATACCATTCTGCCATATACTTTCTCCATCATGCCTTCCACTTCAGCATGATTGACAAACATCGCATTTTTACTCATCTGAAGCACATGGTCGATGCCTTTGCGCAGTTCTGTATACCCGGTCCTGTTTTCCAACATTTTCTGCTGTATTTCAGCCGGACGGTCTTTTCCCTTCATGATATACTCATAAGATCCGCGGAATGTTGTAATATAATTGTTGCCATCACTGAAATTGATCAGTTTATCAAGTTTGCTTTTCGTGATAACTTCTCCGCTTGGCACTAAAAGTACGCTTCCATTATAATTGTAAAGATTATCTGATAAAACAAGTCCCTCCCACAAATACTCCATCGGTACTTTTTCGAGACGTTCTGTTTTTTCGTATTTTGCCATAACCGGTACTAGACCTCCTTGTCAACCTTGATTCCTTTTAAATCTGCCTCTAAAACCTTCATGCTGCTTTTAATGTCATCAAGTCCCTGCTCCACACCGTTCATCTGCTTATGTTCTGTCGTGAGTGTCAGCATCTCATCTAACTTCATATCCGGTGCCTCATGTCTCTGCTGTTTTTCCTTTGCACGGTCCACAGCCTCTTTGGTGCCCTCGATCAGAGCTTTTTCTACCGCACGTTTTTCCTCTAAGGCATCTAAACGTTCCTGACGCTTTTCTTTTTCGTCTGCGACATCCTTTGCATCCTCTTTTGCCTCTTCCATCTTCTCATCAATGCCATCTTTCACATCAGAGACAAGCATGGAGACCACATCATCGTTTGCAGCATCCATGATAACATCGGCAGCATTTTTCGCATCCACCATTCCATGCGTCTTTAATTTTTCGATCATAATACGCTTCACATTGCCGACGGCAGCCTGCATTCCACTGGTTGTATCGCGGATCGTAACCTTTTCTTCTACCGCCTGGGCATGGATCTCAAGTGCCCGTTTCTGGTACTCTGTGAGTGGCTGCTTATCGATCTCATTTAACTTTTTCCACTCATCCCTAGTCAGTTTCTCACCCACACCGCGCCTGTATTCCTGTCTCTTTTCCAACAGGTTTAAATCCTGCTGTTCTTTGGAATCATCTGCTACGTTGCACTGTTCCTTCAATGTTTTTTCCTGGTCTTCATAACCGGCAAGTGCCTTCTTTGCCTCCGTCCGCTGTGCGTCTAATTCCGCATAGCGTTGTCTTTGCGATGCGACCGTTTTTTCCACAGCCTGGTCGTTATCCCACGCATCTTTCACCAGTTTTAAGGCACTTTTCTGTGCCATCTTTTTTCGCTGTTCGATCTGATTTTTTGTTGTCAGTACCGGACTTCCCGCAAAAAATGCGCTTTTTCCCTGTTTATTTGCCTGCTCTGCTTTGTGCCCTGCCGCTGTATTCTGTACATTTGAAAAACCGTTTGCATTGATCGATAAATTCATAAACTCATTCCCCATTTATTGCATCCGTGAAAATCGATTCCTTTATAAATGTATCGGCATTTTTTTCTGTCACATTAATCAGAAATCAGGATCTGCCGCACTTTTGCCAGATCCATCTGCATCAGCACATGATCTGCGTCCGGTTTCTTCTCTGTGTCCGGTGAAATATTTGAATGAATGTAGAATGTATGCAGTCCGACCTCTTTTGCTCCTTTGATATCACTGACCGCATCGTTTCCGATCATAATACTCTCTTCCGGCAAAATGTGATGTTTATCCAGCAAAAGATGAAAGAAACGCGTATCCGGCTTTTTCACTTTGCACGAGGATGACAGAAAGATATCATCAAAATAAGGCTCCAGTCCCAAAAGTTTCAATTCATACGCCGTAAAAATACGCTGTGCATTCGAAAGCAGATATACTTTTTTTCCTGTTTCACGCAATGCCGCAAGAAGTTCCTTTGCCCCGTCATAAAGTCTGATATATTCTATGGAAAGGATCCGGAAAAACTGTCCAGCATGAATGGCAAGTTCTATGTCTGCCTGTACCCCTTTTTTCTGAAACAATGCAAGAAAAACCTCCTCGATCTCGATCTCTGGATGTGCTTCATGTGCATCGTCTTTTTTCATGGCTGCATCAGATCCCATCTCCTGCCGCAATGCATCCTCTTTCTGCCCCGTGAGGCACGCATACGCGTTTTTCAGTTCCTCTGCAGTATAAACCGCACCATAATAACCGTAAAACTGCGCCAGTTTCTCCCAGAGTTCTGTTTTTTCTTCATCTGTGTGGATATCCACCAGAGTTCCATATAAATCAAATATGTAATTTTCGTATTTCATGTCAATCCTCTCTTTTGTACAAAAGTCTTATTTTTCACAAAATTCTTATTTTTTCATGCCGTTTTCCACTTTACACAGCTTTGCTGCACACAATCCTGTGCATTTTATAAAATTTAACATGTTTATCTGGGAAAATCAACCGGATACATCACGAATCACACGATCCTAAATTTTTTCTGAGACACAACAGAATCTTTTTTTCAAGCCTGCTGACCTGCACCTGTGTCATTCCCAGTTCTTTTGCTGTTTCACTCTGTGTCCTGTTTTCAAAATAACGGCACCGGATGAGATTCTGTTCCCGCTCATCCAGCAGTTCCATGAGCTGCTCGATCACCATCCGGTTTAATACTGCCTCTTTTTCCGGTTCATCCTTTCCGTTTTCTTCCTTTTCACACAACTGATCGACCATCAGTAACTCGTCCCCGTCTTTCTCATAGACCGGCTGATAGATGGATTCCACATCTCTTGCCGACTCCATTGCCATAATGATCTCACCGCTGCTCAACCCTGTCCGCTCTGCGATCTCAAGCAATCCCGGTTCTCTTCCAAGTTCCCCCCACAGTTCTTCCTTTGCCCTCCCTGCCTTATAAGCGTTTTCTTTTAATGTCCGGCTTACTTTTACCATACCGTCATCTCTTAAAAATCTGCGGATTTCCCCCATGATCACCGGAACTGCATAAGTGGAAAATGCAAGATTTAACGAGAGATCAAATTTATCAACCGCCTTCATCAATCCAATACATCCAATCTGAAACAATTCTTCCCTCTCATGTCCCCGGTGTTCAAACCGGTTTGCGATAGTATGTACCAGTCCCAGATTTCCTGCAATCAGCGTATCCCTTGCACCTTTATCTCCTCCATGTGCCTGCTGCATCAGTTCCTTAAAACCCTCCATATCAGACGCCCATCCCTGCACCGATCTTTTTTTTCATCGTAACAGTTGTTCCTTTTCCGGGTGCTGAATGTACCTCGACTTCATCCATAAATGCTTCCATAAAAGCAAATCCCATGCCGGAACGCTCCAGTTCCGGTCTCGTCGTAAAAAAAGGTTCCATGGCTTTTTGTACATCCGCAATCCCGTGACCATGATCTTTCACTGTGATCTCTGCATGGTTTCCGCACAGTTTACAGGACACCTCCACCTTCTCCTCCGGACTGTCATACCCGTGGATGATCGCATTTGTTACTGCCTCTGAAACTGCTGTCTTAATGTCAGAAATCTCATCCAGTGTCGGGTTTAATTCCGCCACAAACGCAGCCACCGCCATTCTGGCAAATCCTTCATTCACGGACCGCGCATCAAATTCCAGTTTCATTTCGTTTTCATTAATCTGATCTGCCTGCATATCGATTCTCCATTTCCTCTTTTTATTCTTATTTTCTTCCAAAATCCCACATATCCCATTTCTCTTACCGGACATTCCCTTGTCTGGTCTATTTCAACTGTTCGCGTAAATTCGCTGATTTCCTCTTTTCCTGGCGGATATTCCCTGCCTGGCCCATTTCCAAGTCAATTACATGTGTCTATTTTTATACCGTATCGACCCGGATCAGCTTTTGCAGGCCTGACACCATAAAAATCTTTTTTACGCGCTCATTCATATTGGTTGCTGCCACTTCGCCGCCGGAAAACCCCATGCTCTTGCATCTTCCAATGATCACACCGATCCCGGAACTGTCCATAAACTCTGTTTCCCGAAAATCAAACACAAGCCGTCTGACATGATATGCCCCGATCAGAAAATCTGCCTCCATCTTAAGCCTGCCCGCCTCATGATGATCTAACTCTTTTGGCATCTGTATCGTCAGACATCCTTCTTTTAACTGATACTTTTCTTCCATAAATGCTCCTTTCCTGTTACTTTTTTAATTGGTTTAAAAGTCACCTTTTGCTTTCAATACCCTATGAATAAAAAAAGACGCCTAATATCACTTAGACGTCTTTTGTATCATCTTTATTTAATTTTTTTAATGATTTTTACTCTTCAATATTGATGTAATTCTGTGCATTCGCCGCGCGCTCTGTACCCGGATACAGTTCTACGATCTTCTGATAGTAAGTCTTTGCCGTTTCAAGATCATTATTCTTACGGTAAGCCTGTGCTAAATAGTACAGTGCATATCCATCTTTGTAGGTTTCCTCCATGTCCACAACTTTTTGCAAGCTGGTGATGGATTCCTCAAATTTCTGACTGTTATAATCGCTGTATCCCTGATTATATAAGGACTCCAGATAATCAGCATTGACCTGCGCATTAATCGTCTCATAAACACTCTTTGCGCTGTCACTTAAGTATTCCTCATTGACATTGCCAAGCGCATTGCCTGCTGCCTCAATATCTCCATCCGAATAGGATGCATATGCGGATAATAACTGGTCATATGTGCTGATCTTATTCTCGGAACCTTCTGCGCTGTCCTTGACCTCAGTGATCTGGCTCGTCAGATCATCAATCTGCTTCTGCAGTGTACTGATCTCCTGATTCTTGGACGAAACAGTGTTATTCGCATCGAGCACCTGCGCTTTGGCATCATTCTGCACCTGACGGCGCACACCCGGTACAACCAGAAATCCGGTAATTGCCGCACCGATTGCGATACCGATGACCATATTAAGAATCGTACTCATTGCGGAATTGTCCTTTAAATACTTCGGCTGGATAATCGTCTCATTGCCGCTCTGGTAGGAAATCTGTTCCTCCTTCTGTTTCTTACCCGGCGTATTCTCCTTTAATCCTGCATTCACTTCTTTTAAATAACGAAGTGTGATCGTGTTATTTGCATCAATCTTTCCGGCGTTGCGCAAAGACTTCTTGGCAAGATCATATTTGCCCTCCTGAATATAGAGCAATGCTAAAAGCTGATGTCCACTGACTAATTTCGGGTTCAGTGACAGTACCTTTTTCAACTGGATAATCGCAAGATCACGGCTGTCCTGTCTGCAGTACAATAACGCCTGATTGTATTTTTTAATGGTCTGATTGATTGTCTCAAGTCTTGATCTGTTATTCTGTATTTCATCCAGATAACGGCTTGCGGCATTCTCAGCAGGCTGATAGTTCTTACTGATGACCCACTCTGTCAATGCCTCCACCACTTCGCCCATCTCAAAGTAGATGAGTCCCAGCAGATTTCTTGCATCTATATTTAATTTATTGAATTTCAGGCTTGTTTTCAAGCTTTCTATTGCTCCTGAAAGATCACGGACACTCGCCTTTGCCAGTGCATCATTGTAATATTCATTGGATGCCATGACAATTTTTTTATATATTTTTACATTTACGCCGCATTCAGGGCAGATATTTTCCCTTCCAAGCTTTGCTCCACAATTATAGCACTTCATTCTTTCCCTCACTTCATGAATTTACATTCGACTTTTCCAAAAGATGTCTTACATATTATGTTTTAACTCCTGCATCATCTCTTTTAAAACATCTGTCATATCTGTTAATTCATGATTATATATTGCCTGTTCTGCCTCTTCTACCTCTAAGCTCGGTTTAAAATTCTTTAATTCTTCTTCAAAATTAATCATAATCGACCTGTCCTTTTCTGCCATTTGTTTATGGCAAACATCTATTTTAAGATTCTTCTCTCCACCACATAATTAAGGGCAAAAAGAATCACCACTATATTATAATATAGTGGTGACAATAATCAAGTAAATTTATATTAAGTTTTTCGTAAAACTTCTGCCATATTCGACAGCAGTTTTATGAGCATTCTCTCGTCTTGATCTTATCCTGCAGCTTGTAAAACTCAGCTGCTTTTACATAATTCTGTACAAGCAGCTTGGTATCCTCGATCTGGATCACAGCTCCCGGATAAGTCCCCCGCAAAACGGTAACACATGCACCGCTCGCACTCTCGATCAGATTGCGCAGCTGCTTTGCCTCTTCTTTGCTGTGTGCTAATGTCGCAGTATCACGGATCTTGATACGGAGCAATGTCACTCGCCTCGGATCGTCTTTGTAGCTGACTCCACGCGCTTTTTCCAGCTCTTCAAACTTGCGCAGCCCCTCTTCAATCTGTGCCAATCCCTGACTCAACTCCTGAATCGTCTTTTCCAACTGTCTGAGTTTTGCATATCCTTCCGGACTTGCACCAGCCATAATAACGGTCTTTTTCTCGGCATCATTTCCTAATGTTGTAACTTCGATTCCACGAACTCCATGGATCTGACCACCGATAATGCTTCCACGTTTTCCATTCATGATGATCTTTCCAAAGCACTGTACCTGACAATCCATCAGCACATCGGCACGGATATCGCCTGCACACTCAATGCAGGTAAATTCAAAAAACTTCGCCGTAATATTGCCTTTTGTCTTTACAGATGCTTTATTTCCGCCAAGCATTCCACTTCTTAAGATGATATCTTTCCCTGCCTCTAAAGTACATGCTTCAACGATTCCATCCACAGTGATCGTACCACTTGCTTTTACGATAACGCCGCTTTCCACGCTTCCGTGGATCACAACATCACCATGAAAATCAATGTTGCCACTGGAAAGATCTGCATTGCCGGACAATTCATGTACCGGAAGGATCACAACCCTGTCATTCTGTGTCTCGATCTTACCACTCATCAGCGCAACATAGGTATTATCATCCTTGCGTTCAAATCCTTTTCCTTTCAGTGGAAGCTGTTCTCTTCCCCGCTTTGCAGGTATCGGCTTTCCAGTGACTGTCTTGCCGTCCATTCCCTCCACACAAGGATGGTACTCCGCGATCACCTGATCCTGCACCACAGACTCTATCGACTTTACAGACCAGTAATCCACGGTTCCATCCGGCCGCATCAACGGTTTTTTATCAAAGTTGCAGTTAAAATTGTAATCATAATAACCGTCTTTTCCGTCTACCGGCTCTGTTCCCTGCGCAACTAACGTCTCCACACCATATTTTTTTTCATCAATCAGCTCCGTCAACGCTGCTTCATCTATTCCGTACTTGACACCTCTGTCATCCAATGCTTTCTGCAATGATTCAATTGTATATTCTCCCCCATCGTCTGGTGTTATAAGCATAACATACGCTTCCATGCTATCTGCCGTCATCCGTACGATTGGTTTTTCTTCTGTTACCATAGGCGTGCTCCCCAATTCTTTCTGATGTATGTATATACAGTAACGTAGAATATTCCTTATCTTATATAATACTAGTATTTTTATGCTTTTTCAAGTAAATTCTTTAACACAACGCATCCTTTTTGGTGCTATTTTACCAAAAAGAGCTATACAAGGCAGGCACCACTTTACCGGCTGACCAGTAAAGATGATACCCATCGTGCATAGCTCCTTCTTATTATATCATGAAGCAATGCTTCATGATCATGATCTACACGAGCTTCGCTCGGCAGTCTTATTATATCATGTGCAAAATCAGCACATGATACAATTCGCCGTTCTTGCGCTCATTATCTTGCAATTATTTTGACATCTGTGCCAAACGTTCTTTGACCTGCTCCATCATCTGTTCGTATCCGGCAAGTTTGTCCTTCTCTTCCTGCACTTTTGCTTCCGGTGCTTTGCTTAAGAATTTTTCATTCGAAAGCATTCCCTTAGAACGTGCAAGCTCTTTCTCTAAACGTGCCTGCTCTTTTAACAGACGCCCTTTTTCCTTCTCGAAATCAACCAGATCTTCTAATGGCAGATACAGTGTAGCGCCAGGGATCACAACAGATACTGCATCCTCCCCGATGCCTGTCTTATCCTGCTGCACCATGACCTCACTTGCTCCGGCAAGGTTTGCATAAGCCTCTTTGGTCAGTTCAAAGGAATCACGCAAAGCGGCATCTTCAGCAACAATAAAGATTTTCGCTTTTCTTGATGGCGGAACATCCATCTCTGTGCGCACATTACGGACACCTTTTACCAGATCCTTGCAGTGCTCTAACATTTCTTCCTCTGCCGGGAAATTCCAGTCAGCACGGTACTCCGGCCATTTTGCAAGCATGATCGTGTCTTCTTCCGGATGCAGTGTGCAGAAAATCTCTTCTGTGATAAACGGCATGAACGGATGAAGCAGTTTTAATGCCTCTGTCAGTACGGTCTTTAATGTCCAGAATGCTGCGTTTGCAGATGCCGGATCATTTTCTTTATTATAAGTACGAGTCTTAGTGATCTCAATGTACCAGTCACAGAATTCATCCCAGATGAAATCATAAACTTTCTGTACGGCGATTCCCATCTCGTACTTATCCATATTTTCTGTCACGTCTTTTGCAAGTGTGTTTACCTTGGATAAGATCCACTTATCTGCCGGTTTTAACTCATCCAGTGACGGCTCCTTGATCTCGCTTCCCTCAAGGTTCATCATGATGAAACGGGATGCATTCCATACTTTGTTGGCAAAATTTCTGGATGCCTCAACACGCTCCCAGTAGAAACGCATATCATTTCCCGGTGCATTTCCGGTGATCAGTGTCAGGCGGAGTGCATCTGCGCCGTATTTATCAATTACTTCGAGCGGATCAATACCGTTTCCTAAAGATTTACTCATCTTGCGTCCCTGGGAATCACGAACCAGTCCGTGGAACAATACGGTATGGAACGGTGCTTTGCCCATCTGCTCATAGCCGGAGAAAATCATACGGATGACCCAGAAGAAAATGATATCGTATCCGGTTACAAGTACATCGGTCGGATAGAAGTAATCCAGATCTTCTGTCTTATCCGGCCAGCCTAATGTGGAGAACGGCCAGAGTGCGGATGAGAACCAGGTATCTAAGGTATCCGGATCCTGCTCCATGTGGTCACATCCACATTTCGGACATTTCTCCGGTGCAGTCTTTGCTACCACCATCTCACCGCAGTCCGGGCAGTAATAAGCCGGGATGCGGTGTCCCCACCAGAGCTGTCTGGAAATACACCAGTCACGGATATTGTCAGTCCAGTTAAAGTATGTTTTCTCCATACGTTTTGGAAGTAACTGGATGTCTCCGTTTTTCACTGCTTCCACAGCCGGTTTGATCAGTTCGTCCATCTTTACAAACCACTGCTGTTTTACCATCGGCTCAACGGTTGTGCCGCAGCGGTCATGGGTTCCTACGTTGTGGGAATGCGGCTCTACTTTTACAAGCAGTCCCTGTTTTTCAAGATCCTCCACCAGTGCTTTTCTGCACTCGTAGCGGTCCATGCCCTCATATTTTCCGGCATAATGGTTCATTGTTGCATCGTCGTTGATGACGGTGATCTCCTCTAAGTTGTGACGTTTTCCAACCTCAAAGTCGTTCGGGTCATGTGCCGGTGTGATCTTTACACATCCGGTTCCGAACTCTTTGTCAACATAAGCGTCTGCGATCACCGGGATCTCGCGGTCTGTCATCGGAAGTTTTAACATCTTTCCGACGATGTCTTTGTAGCGGTCGTCGTCCGGGTTCACTGCAACTGCGGTATCACCAAACAATGTCTCCGGTCTTGTCGTTGCGATCTCAACAAACCTTCCCTCTTCGCCGACAACCGGATAGTTGATGTGCCAGAAGAATCCGTCCTGCTCTTCGTGCTCTACCTCGGCATCTGAGATGGAAGTCTTACATACCGGACACCAGTTGACGATACGGGAACCTTTGTAGATCAGCCCTTTTTCATATAATTTTACAAATACCTCAAGTACTGCCTCAGAGCAGCCCTTGTCCATCGTAAAACGCTCTCTCTCCCAGTCTGCGGAAGATCCCATTTTCTTTAACTGGTTGATGATGCGGCTGCCGTACTCGTCACGCCACTCCCAGCATTTTTCTAAGAATCCCTCTCTTCCAAGATCACGCTTGTCGATTCCCTGTTTTTTCAGGTTCTCGATCACCTTTACCTCAGTTGCAATGGACGCATGGTCTGTACCCGGCTGCCATAACGCGTTGTAACCCTGCATTCTCTTATAACGTGTTAAAATATCCTGCATGGTGTTGTCGAGGGCATGTCCCATGTGAAGCTGTCCTGTGATGTTTGGCGGCGGCATCACGATGGTAAACGGCTTTTTGCTGCGGTCAACTTCGGCGTGGAAATAGCCGTTGTCTTCCCATTTTTTGTATAAACGGTCTTCAATGCTTTTTGGATCGTAGGTCTTTGCTAATTCTTTGCTGCAATTCTGACACATAATCTGTTCTCCTTTTTTAGTTCTGATAGATAGGCGGTTTTGATTCACAGGACATAATTTCCTATGAATTAAAAAAAGCCCTTCGTATTCCATACGGAATACAAAGGGCGAATATGATCGCGGTACCACCTTTGTTGGTGCTCATGTCCAGCCAGTTCCATATCTGACCGGTCATCCTGTAACGTGGATGAGTCGTGAATACCTGTGCATATCTGCAATGCCTGTTCTTATATCCTGTCATACAGCTATGCTTTCTCAGCATTCCGGTTCAAAAGCTACCTTCCACATATCTTTCTCTGGGATGTCTTTCAGCCGGTGAACTTCCCTCTCTGCAAAGAGTTTATGTGTACTCCTCTTTCTCACAACCTTTGTTTTTTGCTGTTTTTATCATACGAGGGGACGCGGGGTTTGTCAACTGTTTTTTTAGATCTCTTCCTCCACCATACTCTTGTTCCTCGTAAACAGATCATAGATACAAGGCACCACGATCAGTGTCAGCAGTGTTCCATATAACATACCTCCCTCAGTCACGATCGCCATCGGCTGCATCATCTCTGAACCGCTTCCAAGTCCCATCGCCATCGTGGACATTGCAAGGATCGTGGTCAGTGCCGTCATTAAGATCGGGCGCAGTCTCGTTCTTCCGGCTGTGACAATCGCCTCCTTTTTATCCATGCCCTCTCTTCTCAGCTGATTGATATAATCGACTAACACGATTCCGTTATTGACGATGACACCCGCTAACATGACAAATCCGATCATGGATACCACGCCGACTTCATTGTCTGTCACAAACAGAGCAAAGAAACCTCCCGTAAATGCAAGCGGAATCGTGAACATAATAATAAAAGGCGACAAAAATGACTGGAACTGTGCAACCATGATAAGATAAATAAATACCACCGCTAAGATCAGCATCAGATACAATTGGTTCATCGCATCCCGGATCGTCTCATCCTCCCCGGTCATGGAGATCTCATATCCATCCGGCAGCTTGATCTTATCTAATTCTTTCTGGATCTGGTTACTTACCAGCGTCACATTGTGATCTTCATCCACACCGGCTGTCACGCTGATATAGCGCGTCTGCGAGCTTCTGTTTATCACATTTAAGGACTCACCTTCCTCAAACTCTGCGATATCTTTCAGTGGAATATCTGTTGTCTCTCCGCTGATACGGTCTGTATAAGGAAATGTCAGCTTACGGATATCCCCTGGCGTGACATCCGCCTGTTCCCCACTCTGCACATATACTTTATAGTCTTTTAAATCCGTCGAGATCGTTGTGGATGACGTATTCGATGCAAGCTGTTTATAGACAAGCTGATACACCTGCGCTGTTGTCATGCCATATTTTGCAGCTTTTTCTTTGTCCACTTTTACCGTGAAAGACGGTGTCGTATCTCCAAGACCATCGTCCACATCTACAGTGCCCTCCGTCTTTTCCACGACTTCTGCGATCTGCCCTGCGAGTTTCTGCAGCTTATCTAAATCTTTTCCGCTGACCCGCACGGAAATACCGCTTCCGAAAAAGGAACTCATATCCGACGCAGAGCTGTCCGTATTCACGTCGCAGTCAAGATCCGCTGTAAGCGCCTGTATCGAGGCAGTGATCTCACTGCCAGTCGCCCCGGAATCATCGATGAGCACGTACATGGTCACACTGTCCGTACTGCCGCCCATCGACATGATTCCACCGCCGCCTGCCATGGCTCCGATCGAATCCACACCGGAGATGCCAGAGATCTTATCCACAACCTCATCCGCGCGCTCCGTCAGTTCCTCAAATGTCAGCTTTTCATCCTCTTTCGCTGAAACCGTGACCGTGAGCTGCTCTGTCTCCATATTCATGTCCATAAAGGTAAATCCTTTGGAAACGGAAAGCGTCACACTTGCCACCAGAAAAACTACCACACAGATCAGTACGATCGGTTTAAACCGCAGTGCCACACGCAGAACTTTTTCATATCCATCTAAAATGCGGTCAAACCACGGATGTTTGATTTCCCTGGTATTCTTCAGCGCACCGGATGCCATCATCGGTACAAACGTCAGCGCCACAATCAGACTTGCCGCTAACGTATAGGCGATCGTGAGTGCAATATCCACAAACAGCTGCCTTGTGATACCCTCCGTAAAAATGATCGGCGCAAACACACAGACCGTTGTGAGCGTGGATGCAAAAATAGCTCCTGCCACCTGTCCTGCTCCTTCAACTGCTGCCTTCCGGATCGATAATCCCTGATTCCTGAGCCGGTAAATATTTTCGATCACGACAATCGAATTATCTACAAGCATGCCGACGCCAAGCGCAAGACCGGACAATGAAATGATATTTAACGATATTCCGGTAAAATACATCAAAACGATTGCAAAAACCACGCTGAGTGGAATAGAGCATGCGATCACCAGAGTCGGTTTGATATCCTTTAAAAACAGAATCAGAATAAGTACGGCAAGAATTGCACCTACAATCATATTTTCCATGACTGACTGCACAATGGTATCAATGTAAACTCCCTGATTCATCAAAATCGTCATGTGAAGTTTGTCATTTTCTTTTTCCAGTAATTCAAATCTGGTTTTGATCCGTTTTGTTACATCCCCGGTAGAGTACCCGGTCTGCTTCTCAATGGAAAGCATAATCGCAGGATTTCCGTTTACCTTGGAATAGGAATCTCCCGTATCGTCCACCACTTCTGTTTCTGCAACATCCGATAAGCGGATTGGCTCGATTCCATCCAGTCCTACATCCACAAGCACAAGATTTTCAAGTTCTTCCACGGATGAAACCTCGTCGCCGACACGCACTAAATACTGTTTCTTATTTTCATTGACATAACCTGCCGGCATGGAAAAATTCTGTGCTGTCAGAATTTGGCCTAATGTTTCCACCGACAGGATCTGATTCAGATCCGCAGACTCAAGTGCACTCTGTTTTGACTCTTCTAATTTTTCCTGTCCCTGCTCTAACCGGGCTTCCCCGACCGCAAGCTGTGCAGACGCTTCACTCATCTCTAAGATCCCGTCGATCTCCATCCGGTTTAACGTTACATACGCATCATCTAAGGTAGTTTTTCCATCTGTAACCTGTTCCTGTGCAGTCTGCAGAGCTGCCATTGCTGTTTGGATCTCAACCTGTTTTTGTGACAGCTGCGTAATCACCTGCGGAATATCATCGATCGAACTAAGACTCACATTTAACGCTGCTAACTGATCTGCCCACTGCTGATTTAAGGATGTATTCAGTTCTAACAGTTCTTCCTGTAATAATTCCAGACGTTTTCCTGCTTCCGCAATGCTCTCCTGATTTTCCCCGGTCATCGCAAGGATCTGATTGATCTGTTCCTGATCTCCGGAAATCTTCGCCTCCTCTAAAAGTTCTTCTATACGTCTGCTTCCATCGTCACTGTTCATCTGGGCTTCTTTTTGTGCCTGTTCAATGTCTGCTTTTAATCCCATTCCCTGTTCATAAATACTCTGGAGTTCCGGGATTGCCCGCTTTATCAGCTCATCGGTCGCTTTCAATACTGTATAATTCTGACTCAGATCTGATTCTGCCACAAACGCCTGCGACTTACCATTGATCACTTCATTTTCTGCCTGTCCAAGCTGGTTTGCAAGCTGATCTTTTCCGCTTTCCATCTGCCTGCGTCCACTCTCCACCTGCTCGGCAGCCTGATCGAGCTGTTCCTGCGGTTCAGTAAACTGTTCCTCGATCTTACTCTGGATCTTCTGATTCAGTGCATCGATTTTATCCTGATCTAATGTGACATGAATGTTCTCTTCCACAGTTCCGGTTGTAGAAACAGATGCCACACCGTCGATACTCTCAAGCACCGGCGAAAGTTCATTTTCCACATAATCCGAAATCTCTGACTGCGTCATGCCTTCCACATCGGCAGATGCCACCATTACAGGCATCATATCCGGGTCGATCTGCATGATCATCGGCTTCCCGGCACCATCCGGAAAACTGCCCTCTAACTGGTCTAATTTCTGCTGGATCTCGATAATGACCGAATCCATATTGGCATTCTGCTCATACTCTAAGATCACCATCGAATAATTATCGTAGGAGGCAGAACTCACATTTTTGATGCTCGAAGTCGTCGCCATGGATGCCTCGACAGGTGCTGTCACATCGGATTCCACTTTCTCCGGGCTTGCCCCCATATCCGTCGTAATGACTAAGGCATATGGCAGACTCATATCCGGCAGTAGATCTGTGGTCATTTTGGTTAGGGATACGGCTCCTAACACAATGACTAAGATCACGCCTACGATCACAGTATACGGTTTCTTCACACTTAATTTTGACAACACTCTCTTTTGTCCCTCCACCTGAATACGCAAGACATTTGTAATAAACACCTGGCAGCAAATATTTTGCCACAATATATTTAGTTTACCTGTTTCAAAATGGATTGCAAGACTTTCGTACCAGTTTATATTTTTTTAGATTGCTGATTAAGGCAGAATCCTGTGCACAAAAAAGCCCCTGTCAGCTATACACCTATACAAAACTGACAAGAGGCTTTTCTCTTATACCTGCTGTATTCCTACTCTTCCTCTGATTCCTCATCATCCACGATCGCTGCCGTAGCACCTGATACTGCTGACACTACTGCAACCACAGTCGCTATGATGACTACTACAAGTAAACAAATCAGAAAAATCCATAATCCTGTCTCTGTCATATTCCTCTCCATTTCTATGTGTATTTTACAAAGATCCAGCCTGTCCGTTCTTGTCTGCACCCATGTACCCCAACACATCCGATCCTTTATTTCTACTAATCATAGATAATAGTATAGCACACAACCGGCTTATTTACCAGTGACATTGTCAAAGATTTTCATCAAAAATAAGAGTTAAAAAATGAGACCACCCATATGGCAGTCTCATTTTTATGTAGTACAGCAATCCGTTTATTAACCCTTTACGCTTCCAAGTGCAACACCCTGTACGATGTGTTTGGATAAGATCAGATATACAATGATAACCGGGAAGATGGAAAATGCGATCATCACATATACCTGCCCCATATCAAACTTGAGCCAGTCAGCCGCACGCAGCTGTGCGATTAAGATAGGCAGTGTTTTTTTCTTGTCATCATGTAAGATCAATGCCGGTGTGAAGTAGTTGTTCCAGCTGCTTACGAATGTGAAGATCATCTGCACGGCAATTGCCGGTTTCATCAGCGGCATTACGATGGAGTTGAAGGTACGGAATTCACCGGAACCATCAATACGTGCTGCCTCAATCAGTGATAACGGCAGTGTGCTCTCCATATACTGTTTCATATAGAAAAATGTAACCGGAGCCGCAATCGTCGGCACGATCAGAGGAATGAAAGAATCCTCTAATTTCATGTTGGAAACAAGTTTGATAAATCCAAGTGCAGTTACCTGTGTCGGAATCATCATGATCATCAAAATAAACGGATAAATGTATTTTTTCAGTTTGAAATCATATGCATGGATCGCATAAGCTGTCATCGTTGAAAAATATACGCTGAGTACTGCACTGAGCGAAGAAACGATCAGGCTGTTGAACATACCGTTCCATACCGGAAGCGTTCCATTTCTCAAATTCTTCCAGTTTTCCCACAGATGGCTGCTCGGAACCAGCGTAAAACCTGACTGTAACTCACCGTTTGATCTGGTTGCATTGATAAACAGTACATAAAACCAGAACAGACACAATATGGAAACAATGATCAGTACGATATATGCGATCAGTCTTCTTGCATGAATTCCTACACCTTTTTTCAGATTACGATTTTCATTCATGATCTTCACCCCTTCCTCTTATCATTGCCGGTTATCTTAAATACTACCAGGCTTAAGATACCTGTAATGATAAACAGAACAACTGACAATGCACCAGCCATACCATAGTTCTTGCTGTAGAGATGTTTATTTAAGAACATGATCAGCGTCATGGTAGAACGCATCGGGTCACCGGTTCCATTGGTTAAGATCTGCGGTACATCGAATAACTGTAAACCACCGATCAGAGATGTAATAACCACATATACAAGAATCGGACGTAACAATGGCAATGTGATCTGCCAGAATACCTGAGAAGAAGTTGCACCATCAACTTCCGCTGCCTCAAACAAAGAGGTATCAATACCCATCATACCTGCCATTAAAAGGATCGTTGTATTACCAAACCACATCAGACAGTTCATTAACGCGATCAGCCCTCTTGCACTGCCCGCATTGGATAAAAATTTGTACGGTGTATCAATAAATCCGATCTGCATCAGCATCGAGTTGATGGGTCCTCCATCGGAGAACAATGTAAAGAATAACATGGAAAATGCAGATGCCATGATCAGGTTTGGCAGATATACGACTGTTTTAAAGAAACGGGTTCCTTTTAATCTGAGACGTACATCAGAGAACCATGCTCCAAGTACCAGTGACAAAATGATCTGTGGTATGAAACACATGATCCATAATAACATGGTGTTTTTGGTATAAATCCAGATATCTCCATCGGAGAAAAGCTTTTTATAGTTTGCAAGTCCGACGAAATTCGGTCCGACCTGCGTCAGTCCTGACATATAGTTTTCAAAGAAACTGTTGTAAATAGTGCTGATCAACGGAATCAGCTGAAAAATAACATATACTACAATAAAAGGAATCAAAAAGATATATCCCCATTTATTGTATCTTACTACCTTTCCACTGCTTTTTTTCATAACAACCTGACCTCCTTTTCCAGAGTGCATAATTTTCGCCCACAGAGCTCACAGCATCCCTCACCTTTACCCTGTGTAAGTCTGCTGTCAGCTCTGCGCTTACAGTTTTTACACAAATTTGGATATAAAATGAGCCGCGCCCGCCTCCCTTACGGTCCGGCAGGCGCGGCATCAAATCATTTTTTATACCATTCGTCTGCTTAGTATGTTAACTCCGGATATTTCTCTACAACTGCTTTGTAGAACAGATCTAATGCCTCTTCTTTTGTAGCAGTTCCCTCAAAGTAGTTCTTCATTGCGTTCTGGAACTCTTCGTTACATCCCTGATCGTATGCAGAAAGGTTGCTTAAATCAAGTTTGGAAACACCTGCGCTGTAAATACCAAGTGGATTCTGTCCGCCTAAGATCTTGCTTGAATAAGAGCTGTCAGCCATCTCAGCGATTACATCCTGGTTATTTACGAAATCGTCATCTTTCTCGATGATATCTTTCATAACATCATCATTGGTTGTCATCTGAAGCATGATATCTTTTACAAGGCTTGGGTTATCCGTTCCTGTTGCTGCACAGATCCATGTACCACCCCAGAAGAAGCCCTGCGGTCCTTCGGTTGCGCCCCAGCCACCGTTGTAACCGATACTGCCTTCGGTATCTGCTGCCATTGAAAAGTTTACTAACCATGCAGGTCCAAAGTAGCAGAATACATTTCCTTCCGGATAGAAACCTTTCTTCCAGTCATCACTCCACAGTTCGTATGTTCCTGTCTCGCCTGCATCTACAAGTTCTTTGGAATCATCAACCCATTTCATAATGTTGTCATCAATATTGATCTTGCCATCAACAACCCATTTGGAAGTAACGTTGTTGGAATATACACGGTAAGTATCGTTTGCGGAAGATGTGATGGTGTAGCCTGCATCTTTCATCTTCTTTGCTGTATCATTGAATGTATCCCAGTCTTTTACATAATTCTGAACCTCTGCCGGATCATCAGAACCTAATACTGCTTTTGCTGCATCTCTGTTATAGAATAATACGCCAGGACAGCCCTGCCATGAAACACCTTTTAATACACCGTTGGAATCGGTAACAACATCTTTGGTGTACTGATACTGTTTGGAAAGATCTGAATCAGTAATTCCAAGATCTGATACTGCCATTGTGTAGTCGGTATCTACATATTTTAATGCATAATCAGCTTCTACTAAAAAGATATCAATCTTGTCATCTGCTGCTGCATCGGCCTGTTTTAATAAGGTTGCGTCCAGGTTGTTCTGATATGCATTGTCATCATTCGGTGTAATGTTCCATTTTACAGTTGCATCACCGATCGTACCTGTGGTTGCATCCACCTCTGTATATCCAGGATAATGATCTGTAACACGGCTCTTGAACTCTTCGTTCCAGCAGTAGATGTTAAGTACTTTTCCTTCATCGGAAGCACTCGCATCTGAAGCTGCAGCTTCGGTAGCCGGAGCTGCCTCATCTGTGGCTGCGGCGTCACTGCTGCCCGTATCTGCCGAGCTGCTGTTTCCACTGTTTGTGCTGGTGTTTGCTGCGTTATTACCGCCGCATCCTGCCATCATGGTTACAAGCATTGCTGTACATAATAATGTGCTAACGATTTTCTTCTTCATAGAAAACCCTCCTCCTTAATATGTGGTCTTTTGACCATTGTTTTTGTTGTTTTGCTGCTTTGAAAGCAGATAGTCCGGAATCTTCTGCCGCTCCTCCGCATACATCTCTGCAATAATGCTGTCCGCAGGCAGCTGCAACTACCTTTTAAATGCGTCCAACGGATTTTCCTGCAACTAAGATTCCTTCTATAACGACTCTCTCTACGAGAGTTGTTCTCGGTTTCTCAATGGAGCCAATCAGCCGCTTGGCTGCCTCACTCCCGATCAGCTCTGTGTCCTGTCTGATTGTCGTAAGCTGTGGATGTAATAACTGTGACATCCTCGTTCCGTCATATCCCGCAATCGAAATATCCATCGGGATCCGAAGCCCCATCTCTATGATGACATTCCTTCCTCCTATTAAAGAGGTGTCATCCGGATAAATGATACAGGTTGGCGGATCTTCTAAATTGAGCAGCTCTTTTGTCTGTTTTGCTGCCTCCCTGGTCTCTAAGTAATCTGCTGTCCGGATGTATTCATCCGGAATCTTCAGACCAAGTTCATCCACCGTCCGGTAGAAACTTGCCAGCCGGTCTTTCGTAACGTAAGAAGCCTGCTGCCCATGAATATATGCAATTTTCCGATGTCCCTGCCCGTATATGTATTTTACAAGATCTTCAATACCCTGAATATTGTTGGAACTGACTGCCGTACAGTTATGATGTACATAATCAATCGTAACGACCGGCAGGTCACTATTCATCAGTTCTAAGACATCCGGGTCATTGAAATCGGCACAGACGATTGCAACTCCTTCAAAATTCCGGTATCTGCAATGTTCATAATAGGACATCTTGCGATTTTCAAAACAGGTATTGATAAATGTAATGTCATATCCCTGTTTCTCCGACTGAACTTTTAATCCATTCAGCACTCCGGAAAAATACTCATGTGTCAAACCGCTTCCCGCCTCTTCTTCAAAGAGAACTCCTATATTATAGGAACGGTTTGTCTTTAGAGCTCTCGCCGCCGCATTTGGAAAATACCCAAGTGCTTCTGCTGTCTTTCTGACACGGCTCTTTGTCTCTTCGCTGATATCTCTCTGGTCATTTAAAGCCTTGCTTACGGTGGCAGTAGATACTCCACATTTCTCTGCAATCGTTTTTAATGATACCATGGAAACCTCCAGCTTCTCTTCGAAAACGAAATCCTGTTTCTGAAATATTTCTTAATCGTTTTCGTACTTTTACTATATGTCATCCATAAGCAAATTGCAACTGATTTTTGGTGATTCGTCGCTTTTTACACTTTTTTGCAGTAGTTTTTGTGCATTTTTACATTAAATATTAGACCAATTATCTGTAATCTTAGTACTTTGTATCTACTTCTTATACGTTTTCGTAAAATACTTTAATTATTCATCAGAAAATAGCCATTGTCGCTTTCATCCATAAAAGTATGTTTTTTTGTCTAATCTGCTATATTTACCTGTTTTTCAATATTTTATATTGATTTTTATTCTTTCTGAATATATACTTTTTATTAAAGAATGAAAACTTAATCGTTTTCGAAATCGTTACTTATCAATATTTATGTATATGGAGGATTTTATTATGAAATTCGGTTATTTCGATGACACCAACAAAGAATATGTCATCACATCTCCAAAAACACCACTGCCATGGATCAACTACCTTGGTTCCGAGAACTTCTTTTCTCTGATCTCAAACACCTGCGGCGGTTACAGTTTCTACAAAGATGCAAAGTTACTCCGCCTGACCAGATACCGCTATAATAATGTACCGCTCGATTCCAATGGACATTACTACTATATTAAAGATGGTGACACGATCTGGAATCCGGGCTGGATGCCTTCCAAAACAGAACTGGACGCTTACAGCTGTCGTCATGGTATGGGTTATTCCGTATTTAAAGGAACCAAAAATAAACTGACCGCAGAGCTTACCTCTTTTGTTCCGGTCGGTGAGACATGTGAAGTCGGCAAACTCTCCCTTACCAATGAGAGCAATGAAACCCGTAATTTTTCTGTTTTCTCATATGTAGAGTTCTGTCTGTGGAATGCAATGGACGATATGACCAACTTCCAGCGTAACTTCTCCACCGGTGAGGTTGAGATCCACGGTTCTGCTCTTTATCATAAGACCGAATACAGAGAGCGCAGAAATCATTACGCTGTTTACGCTGTCAACGCTCCGATCGCCGGTTTTGATACAGACCGTGACTCGTTCTTAGGCGCTTACGGTGAAAACTCTGCTCCGGAAGTTGTTGTAAACGGAACTTCAAAGAATTCTGTTGCAAGCGGCTGGGCACCGATCGGTTCCCACCACCTTGAAGTATCTCTTGCTCCGGGCGAGACAAAGACCTACGTTTTCGTACTTGGTTATGTTGAGAATCCGATAGAGGAAAAATGGGTTGGACGTGCTGAGGATGGAGTCATCAACCGCAAACGTGCCGATGAACTTCTCTCCCGTTTTAATACCGCAGAAAAAGCAGACGCAGCACTCGTCAAATTAAAAGATTACTGGAACGAACTGCTGTCCCATTTTACCATTTCTTCCAGTGAGGAGAAATTAGACCGTATGGTAAACATCTGGCACCAGTATCAGTGTATGGTTACCTTTAACATGAGCCGTTCCGCATCTTACTTTGAGTCCGGTATCGGCCGTGGCATGGGATTCCGTGATTCCTGTCAGGATCTGCTCGGTTTCGTACATCTGATCCCTGACCGTGCGAGAGAGCGTATCTTAGATATCGCAGCTACCCAGTTCGAGGACGGAAGTGCTTATCATCAGTATCAGCCGCTCACCAAAAAAGGCAACTCTGACATCGGAAGCGGCTTTAACGATGATCCGTTATGGCTGATCGCCGGAACTGCAGCTTATATCAAAGAGACCGGCGATTACTCAATTCTCGACGAGATGACACCATATGACAGCGATGCTTCCAAAGCAACCACTTTCATGGAGCATTTGCGCCGTTCCTTCCATTATACAATGGAACATCTGGGACCGCACAATTTACCGCTGATCGGACGTGCCGACTGGAACGACTGTCTCAACTTAAACTGCTTCTCGACTGAGCCGGGTGAATCTTTCCAGACTTTTGGTCCTTCCGAAGGCCCGAATGCTGAATCCGTATTTATCGCAGGTATGTTTGTCCGCTACGGAAAAGATTATGCAGCAATCTGCCGCCATCAGGGCATGACGGAGGAAGCAGAACTTGCAGAGAAAGCAATCGCAGAGATGGAAAAAACCGTTATGGATGCCGGCTGGGATGGCGAATGGTATCTGCGTGCTTACGATCATTACAAAAATAAGATCGGTTCAAAAGAATGCGAAGATGGCAAGATCTTTATTGAGCCACAGGGCTTCTGTGTTATGGCTGAGATTGGTTTAGAGGAAGGCTGCTGCTTAAAGGCAATGGAATCCGTCGAAAAATATCTCGACACGAAATACGGTATCGTACTGTTACAGCCGCCTTACCACAGATATCATGTGGAACTTGGTGAGATTTCTTCTTATCCACCAGGATACAAAGAAAACGCAGGTATCTTCTGTCACAACAACCCATGGATCTCTATCGCGGAGACTGTAATTGGCAGAGGCAACCGTGCCTGGCAGGTATATACAAGAACCTGTCCTGCATACATTGAGGATATCAGCGAGATCCACCGCACAGAGCCTTATGTATACTCCCAGATGATTGCCGGAAAAGACGCCCCGAACTTCGGTGAGGCAAAGAACAGCTGGCTGACAGGAACCGCCGCATGGACCTTCCTCAATGTTTCCCAGTTTATCCTTGGTATCCGCCCGGATTATGATGGTCTGACTGTTGATCCTTGTATTCCATCCAAATTAGATGGTTTTACCGCCAAACGTGATTTCCGCGGTGTCAGCTACCATATCACCGTAAAGAATCCAAATCATGTGGAAAAAGGTGTGCTTTCCATGATCGTGGATGGACAGCCGGTAGAGGGAACTACGATTCCATTCTCGGCTGAGAAGAAAGATGTAAATGTAGAAGTAACGATGGGCTAACCTCCCTGCCTGTCTTTACCTGACAAAAGAAGCCTTCTTTTTATGAAGGCTTCTTTTGTATCCCAAACTAAAATGTTTCATTTTTTCTGTATTTGCGTGGTGATATACCTTTTATCTTTCGAAACGAATCCCCAAAATAGTTACTGTCATTAAATCCACATTCAAAAGCAATATCTGTGATAGATTTATTCGTTTCCAGCAGCAGCCTGCATGCATTCTGTATCCGGAGATTAATAATATATTCTTTAAACCCGAACCCCGTCGCTGTCTTAAATCTCTTAGACAAAAATGACTTACTCATGTCAAATTTATCCGCCACATCTTCCAGCAAAATATTTTCTGTATAATGTTCAAAAATATATGTTGCAACTTCCTGGATTTTTCGGTTATCAACATCAATCTCTTTTATAACATTGTCCTCATACTCCGTGCATCTTATGATAAACAGCAAAAGTTCAACAAGTCCTGCTTTTATAAATGCCGTTGATAATATGTCCGGCGTATCATTTTCAAACATTAACTTATCCAGCAGGGAATCCACATAGTTTCTGCGTTTTTCCGGTATATTGATTACCCCCGGAACCATACAGTTCTTAAGATATTCCGCTCCGATCTGTTCTTTGATCCAATCCGTAATCTCCTGCCGGAAACTGATAACAATCCTTTCATGAATTCCTTTCCCGGTATATATTGTCTTATGCAGACAACCACCCGGAACGATTACAAGATCACCTTTTCCAAACTTATAGATATTGTGATCAATAAAGCTGGTGCACTCTCCACTGGAAAGATAAAAAATTTCATGAAATGGATGTACATGTGGCTCGCAATTACTTTCAGATATCGTATTACTTCTTCTGATCTTCTTAATATCAAAATCTTTTGACATATCCTGAAACATATAATTCTCCATTTTTCTGTACTTTTATGTGTTTTTATCATTTTTTTCAAGGAATATACTGTTTTTTTGTCATATTATGAACCATATGAATACAACCTGTCAACATATTTTATAAATCCACAAGGAGATCCTATGCCAAAACAAATATCTGAAAATAAACGAAATATGATTTTAAATGGAAACCTGTCCCAGGCAATCCTTATGCTCGCCGTTCCGGTCATGATCAATAGTTTTATCCAGTCAATGTATAATCTTACGGACACATTCTGGCTTGGACGGATCGGAACTGAAAACCAGTCTGCCATAACGCTCGTATCACCATTTCAAAATATCCTTAACAGTTTTGGCAGCGGCATAACAACCGCAGGTGCAATTCTTATATCGCAATACCTTGGTGCCAGAAAAGATGAACAGGCAAACAAAATGGCAAATCATATCTGTATTACATCCCTTGGTTTCTCCCTCATCTGTGCATTACTGTGCTGGCTGATATCCCCGGCATTAGTCAACTGGCTCGGTGCCAGGGGAGTGGTCTATGAGTACGGTCTTACTTATTTAAGAATTGTGGTCCTTGATATGCCATTTCTGTTCATGATCAATTTATTCACAGCCGTGAAACAGGCGCAGGGGGACACTGTAAAACCCATGCTTCTCAATCTGCTTGGTATCATGATCAATCTGATATTAGATCCTCTTTTCCTCATTGTGTTCCACTTTGGAATCGGAGGCGCAGCATTTGCCACGCTTATAGCAAAAATCCCCTGCGCTCTCATTGGACTGATCCTTCTTACAAAATCAGATCAGCTCATACGGATTTCTTTTAAAAATTTTGTCTTTGACCAAAAAATGATACGCGCCATTATCAAAATTGGTCTGCCAACTGCGATTGGCGGCAGCACCATGCAGCTAGGTACGCTGATCATGACCAGAAATGTAAATGTTTATGGTTATATTGCAACCAGCGCCTATGGTATTGGCAACAAAATCAACAGTCTTATCACAATGCCAGCCAGTGGTGTCGGTTCCGCCGTTTCTACTATAGTTGGACAAAATATGGGAGCCGGAAACACAGAGCGGGCGAAGAAAACCTTCCATTATTCATTAAAAATGTGCACCTTCTTTTTACTTATTCTGGGATTCATTTTTTCAAGACGCCCTGTTTCCCAGACTATGGTATCATTCTTTTCAACAGATGCCAAAGTCATCCCTCTGGCTGCAGACTATTTATCCATTATTGCATTCTGGTGCTTTACAAACGCTTTTTATAATGTATCACAGGGATTGTTCCAGGGATGTGGGCATACACTGATCACAATGCTCGTAGATGCTTCCCGGATATGGCTATTCCGTCTGTTGTCTCTTTGGATATGCGCAAATGTATTTCATATGGGAGTGGCATCCGTCTGGTATTCCGTTGTAATCAGTAATGGAACCTCTGCCATAATCCTGTATCTGCTATACTGGACCGGAATATGGAAAAAAGGATATGCAGACCCTCTCTAGAGCCTTTCATATCCTTTTCTCTTTCACTTTAATCTTCTATTTCCAGTTATCAAAATTTGTTGCAAATTAATCTGCTGTCACAAGTCCGTTCTCACAATCCAATTCTACATATGCACTGGATTTTAAGACATCAAGCGCATGTTTAGCACCGATCAGAACCGGAATATCAAGGCTTAATCCTGCGATTGCTGCGTGGCAGTTTTCACCGGATGCTTCCACGATGAGTCCGGATGCCTCACGCATCTGTGTCATCATGGCATTGCTGGTATCTTTTGCAACAATGATGTCCCCGACTTTAAAGTTTTTAAGATCTTCTTCATTGTGACAAACGCAGAGATTTGCAGAAATCTTCTGTGTTCCGATTCCTTGTCCCTCCACTAAGATATGTCCTGCCACCTGCACCTTGATCAGGTTGGTCGTACCGGATACACCAAGAGGAACTCCTGCGGTTAAGACAACAACATCGCCCTTTGAAATGATTCCTGCTGCTTCTGCTGCATCGACTGCATAGTCAAACAGTTCTTCTGCCTGTGTCTTTTCCTCGATCATAAGCGGGATCACACCCCAGGATAATGCAAGCTGACGGTAAATCTTTTCTGTCAGACATCCTCCGATAATCGGACAGTTTGGACGATATTTGGAAACCATGCGGGCGGTACGTCCTGATTTTGTTACCGTGATGATTGCTGCCGCATTCAAATCTCCCGCCATTGTACATGTCGCATGGGAGATTGCATTGGTCACATCCGGGTTGCTCATGGTTTTGCGCATTTTAAAACGCTGTAAGTAATTGATATCCTGTTCCGTACGGACTGCAATACGCACCATAGTCTTTAAAGCCTCGATCGGATACATACCTGCAGCTGTCTCTCCGGAGAGCATGATCGCACTGGTTCCGTCGTAGATTGCATTTGCAACGTCAGTTGCCTCTGCTCTGGTCGGACGCGGATGTTTCATCATGGAATCAAGCATCTGAGTCGCTGTGATAACCTTCTTGCCTGCATCGTATACTTTTTTAATGATCATCTTCTGGATCACCGGTACATCCTCTAACGGGATCTCAACACCCATATCACCACGCGCTACCATGATTCCATCGGAAACACGGATAATATCGTCAATATTCTGTACACCCTGCATATTTTCAATTTTTGCAATGATATTGATATCCTCGCCGCCTTTTTCTGCAAGGATCTTGCGGATTGCAAGCACATCATCTGCGGTACGGACAAAAGATGCAGCAATAAAATCATAATCATGCTCTACCGCAAATACGATATCACCATAATCTTTTTCGCTGATATATGGCATGGACAATTCTACATTCGGAACGTTCACGCCTTTTCTGTTGGAGATCACACCGCCATTTAACACCTGGCAGATGATATCTTTTGGCTTATTGCCATCTTTATCTGCCTTTGCACCAGATGTCACCTTGATTTCTTTTACTTCCATTCCGATCAGACCATCATCGATCAGAATGCGATCTCCCGGTTTTACATCCTCCGGCAGGTTTTTATAAGTAATGGAAACACGTTTTGCATCTCCCATAATCTCATCGGTTGTCAGTGTAAAAGTCTGTCCATCCTTAAGCTCGACTTTTCCGTCCGTAAAATCTCTCAAGCGGATCTCCGGTCCTTTTGTGTCAAGCAGTGCTGCGACTGGACGCTTTAATTCCTTACGAAGTTTCTGTAACATCTGAAGGCGTCCTAACTGCTCCTCATGGTCACCATGGGAAAAATTAAAACGGGCAACGTTCATTCCCTCTTCGATCAGGCGTTTTAATACACCTTCCTTATCTGTTGAAGGTCCTAAAGTACAAACAATTTTTGTTTTTCTAAACATCTTTTTTCCTCGTAAAAAAATTTATTTTCGGCAATCGATTCAGTCTTATTATTACCATAAAAATGGCAGTTTATTTCGTGATCATCGTACCCGGTCCACCGCTCACATAGGTGCCGTCTTTGTTCAGCTTTGTAATAAGTACGGAACGGATTGCGGAATCTCCAATAAAATCAATGGCCGCCTGAATCTTTGGCAGCATGTCATCCTCTCCGAACTGACCTTCTTCCATATACTGTTTTGCTTCTGCAACAGTCATGGTCGAAAGAGGTTTCTCATTCTCTGTGCCGTAATTCAGACATACATTGTCCACACTTGTTAAAATGACTAACATGTCAGCATCTAAAAGTTCTGCTAATTTTCCTGCTGCAAGGTCTTTTTCAATGACTGCACTCGCACCTTTTAAATTATTGTCCTGTGCAAGTACCGGAATACCGCCACCTCCGCAGGCAACAACAACCTGATCTGCATCCGATAATGCACGGATCGCATCGATTTCAACGATATCCATTGGCTTCGGTGCTGCAACGATACGGCGGAATCCTCCTTCTACTGCTGTGACATGATTTCCTTTTTTCTCCTCTGCCTCAGCTTCTTCTTCTGTCATCACACGTCCGATCACCTTACCTGGTTTGTAAAAAGCCTCATCATATGGATCGACAACAACCTGTGTCAGAACTGTGGAAACTGTCTTATAAATTCCCTTATTCAGCAGCTCGGCACGGATAGCATTCTGTAAATCGTAACCGATATATCCCTGACTCATTGCAGAACATACAGACATTGGCGTAGCGGTATACTCCGGATATAATCTGCAGAACTCATTCATTGCTGTATGGATCATACCAACCTGTGGCCCGTTACTGTGTGTAATGACTACCTGATAATCATCACGGATAAAGTCAGCAACCGCTTTTGCAGTGCGTTTTGTTGCCTCTTTCTGCTCCGGTAATGTGGTACCAAGTGCTTCATGACCAAGTGCTATTACGATTTTTTTCTTTTTCATGGCTATCCTCCGATACTGACTCTTCGTCATAGTGATTATTTTAGCATGAACCTCATACAGGCGCAATCTGATAAGAGTTTGCTTCCTGTTAAGATTTTCTGCTTTTTGTAAATTTTTATAGTTTCAGCATACCATATTCTTACATATTTTTAAACAGGCTATTTTTCTTCCTGCGGCAGCACGAAAGAATCGATCAGCTCCCAGATCTCGTCACGCCCCTGCTTCGTCTCTGCAGAAAACGGAATGATCGTGGTTCCCGGCTGTACATTTAAGCCCTCGCGGATCGCTTTGACATTTTTCTGGATCTGGCTTCGTTTGATCTTATCGAGTTTGGTCGCAATAATGATCGGTGCAAATCCCTGATACACCATCCACTCATACATCATTCTGTCGTTTGCAGACGGATCGTGGCGGATATCGATCAAAAGAAAGACTGCCTTTAACTGCTTTGAAGTGTGAAGATAATTTTCGATCATTTTTCCCCACTTTGCCTTTACTTCCTCGGATGCCTTTGCATAGCCGTATCCCGGAAGATCTACAAGGTACATGGCATCGTTGATATTGTAAAAGTTGATGGTCTGCGTTTTTCCAGGCTGTGCGGAAGTACGCGCCAGTGCTTTGCGGTTCATCAGTGCATTGATCAGAGATGATTTTCCAACGTTTGATTTTCCTGCAAAAGCCACCTCCGCATATGCGGTATCCGGCACCTTGCTGGTCACACCGCAGACAATTTCCAGGTTTACATTTTTTATTACCATGTTTTTCTCCTTTTTACAAATGCCACTTCCAGCACTTCCTGCATTTTTTCCACAAATACAAGTTCTAAGCCTTTTTTGATCTCCGCAGAAATCTCCTCCACATCCTTCTCGTTTTTCTTCGGAATGCAGATCGTTTTGATTCCGGCATTCTTCGCTGCAAGGATCTTTTCTTTTAAGCCACCGATCGGGAGAACTCTGCCGCGCAGTGTGATCTCTCCTGTCATTGCAACATCCGCACGTACCGGAGTCTGTGTGATCGCGGAAAGCATTGCCGTTGCCATCGTGATACCTGCGGACGGTCCGTCTTTTGGCACTGCCCCCTCCAGGATATGGATATGAATGTCATTTTCCTGAAAAAACTTCTTTGGAATATGATATTCTTCCCCTACCGAACGGATATAACTTAAGCCTGCCTGTGCGGACTCTTTCATCACATCTCCGAGTTGTCCGGTAAGCTGTACCTCACCTTTGCCCGGCATCACGTTGACCTCGATCTCCAACGTATCACCGCCGACGCTCGTCCATGCCAGACCGCGCACGATTCCGACCTCATCGTTCTCGTTTTTCTGATCAAACGTATATTTCTCTTTTCCAAGATATTTTTCTACATTCTGACCTGTAACTTTTACGCATTTGACTTCGGATTCGTATACTTCCTTTGCAGATTTTCTTGCAATTTCAGACAGCCTGCGCTCTAAATTACGCACACCTGCTTCCCTTGTATAACCGGAAATGATCTTTTGCAGCGCACGGTCACTGATCTTTAACTGTTCCGGCTTTAAACCGTTTTTCTCTTTTACCTTCGGCAGCAAATGCTCTTTTGCAATATGGAACTTCTCATTTTCCGTATAGCTGCTCACCTCGATCAGTTCCATACGGTCAAGCAGTGGACGCGGGATATCCTGTACAGAGTTCGCCGTCGCAATAAACAGTACCTCTGACAGATCAATCGGAACCTCGATATAGTGGTCGCGGAACTTACAGTTCTGCTCTGCGTCGAGCACCTCGAGCATGGCAGATGCAGTGTCGCCCTTATAATCGCTGCTCATTTTATCGATCTCATCAAGCAGCATCAGTGGGTTTTTCACGCCGGCACTGCGCAGACCATTGACAATACGTCCCGGCATCGCACCGACATAAGTTTTCCGGTGTCCACGGATCTCTGCCTCGTCACGGACGCCGCCTAAACTGATTCGAACATACTTTTTATCAAGTGCACGCGCCACGGAACGGGCAATGCTCGTCTTTCCGGTACCAGGCGGTCCGACTAAACATACGATCGGGCTCTCGCCCTTTTTCGTCAGATTACGCACAGCAAGGAACTCTAACATACGCTCTTTTACTTTTTCCAATCCGTAATGATCTTCATTTAAAATGCGCTCTGCATTTTTCAGATCCTTGTTATCTTTGGATGCCTTATTCCACGGCAGTTCTAACATGGTCTCGATATAACCGCGGCTGACTGCACTCTCCGAAGAACTTCCACTGATATTTTTAAAGCGTAAGATCTCTTTCTTGATCTTTTCTTTGACTTCTTTGTCTGCCTTTAACTTTTTCAACTGTTCTAAATAGGCATCCGCATCTGACTCCGTATTATCCTCGCCGAGTTCTTCCCGGATCAGCTTCATCTGTTCACGCAGGATATATTCCTTCTGGTTCTTATCCACACGTTTCTTTACTTTTGCCTGGAATTCATTTTTGATCGCAGTGATCTCAATTTCTTTTAAAAGAAGCGCCATCAAAACTTCATAGCGCTCCGTCAGTGAAACTGCCTCTAATATTTCCTGCTTCTGTTCATAATAAAAAGGAAGATTGTTGGCGATCAGATCCATGATCTTCGGCAGATTCTTTTCTTCCCTGACCTGTCTGCGCATTTCACCTCCGACACGCGGGTTGACAGTTACATATTTTTCAAATGTGTCCTGTACACTGCGCACCATAGCCGTTTTTGCCTCGTCCGACAATCCCTCATCAATTTCTTCACACCGCGTGAGTTCCACCTCTAAAAAGTCCGTCTGAGAAACAAAAGCGGACAATTGTGCCCGCTCTGTTCCTTCCACTAAAACTCTGACGATGTTGTTTTGTAATTTTATGACCTGCTTGACCTCTGCAATAATACCGATATGATATAAATCTTCGATGCCAGGCTCTTCCTGCTCCACATCACGCTGTGCAACAAGGAAGATCTTCTGTTCATCCATCATACTCTGTTCTACTGCATGAATCGACTTTTCACGGCTCACATCAAAATGTGCGATCATCCCCGGAAGGATGACCATTCCGCGAAGTGCCACCGCAGGCATTTTCATCGCTTTATTATCCAACCTGTTTTTCCTCTATCTTTTCAAGTTCACGTTCTTCGATCGCAAGCTGTTCATCCACCATCTCTTTTGTGATCTGGCACTGTGTAATGGATTCATCCGATGGAATGTGGTACATCAGATCTAATGTAACAGCCTCCATGATCGCACGAAGTCCACGCGCTCCTGTCTTGCGCTCTAACGCTTTATCTGCAATCGCCTCAAGTGCTTCTTTGTCAAAGTCAAGCGCTACACCGTCTAACTCAAACAGCTTCTGATACTGTTTGGTCAGCGCATTTTTCGGCTCCTGTAAAATGCGGATCAATGCGTCCCTGTCAAGCATATCCAAAGATACCGTTACCGGCACACGTCCGATAAACTCAGGGATCAACCCGAACTTTACAAAATCCTGTGGAAGTGCATGTTTTAACACATCACCGATATTGTAATCTCTCTTGTCACGGATATCTGCATTAAATCCGATCGTCTTCTGATCCATTCTGGTCTCAATGATCTTCTCAAGTCCGTCAAACGCACCGCCGCAGATAAATAAGATGTTGGTCGTGTCGATCTGGATCAGCTCCTGCTGCGGATGCTTTCTTCCACCCTGTGGCGGCACAGACGCAACAGTTCCCTCTAAGATTTTTAATAATGCCTGCTGTACACCCTCACCGGATACATCTCTGGTGATGGATACATTTTCAGATTTTTTGGAGATCTTGTCGATCTCGTCGATATAGATAATTCCGCGCTGTGCACGTTCAATGTTATAATCAGCCGCCTGGATGATCTTTAAAAGGATATTTTCAACATCCTCTCCAACATATCCTGCCTCCGTCAGTGTGGTCGCATCTGCGATTGCAAATGGAACGTTTAAGACTCTCGCTAATGTCTGTGCCAACAGTGTTTTTCCGGAACCGGTCGGTCCTAACATCAGAATGTTGCTCTTCTGAAGCTCTACACCGAGGTCATCTCCGGCCATGATTCTTTTATAATGGTTATAGACAGCCACAGACAGCACTTTTTTTGCCTGATCCTGTCCAATGACATAATCATCCAAAAATGCCTTTAACTCTTCCGGCTTTAACAGATTAATCTGCTCTTCCGGCTCTGCCACTTCACCTGCTGCCTCATCATTTTCTAATTCTTCATCGATAATTTCAGCACAGATATCCACGCACTCGTCACAGATATATGCACCGTTTGGTCCTGCAATCAGCTTGCGAACCTGATCCTGCGTCTTCCCGCAAAAGGAACAACGGAATTTATCGTCATTTCTTCCTGCCATAATTGCTGTTTCTCCGTATTCTATCGATTTGTGATGACATCATCAATCAGACCATATGCCTTTGCTTCTTCCGCAGACATATAATAATCACGCTCTGTATCTGCTGCGATCACATCATATGGTTTTCCGGTATTTGCAGCAAGAATCTCATTCAAACGTTTTTTCGTCTTTAAGATATTCTCTGCTGCGATCTGGATCTCTGTAGCCTGACCTTTTGCTCCACCGGATGGCTGATGGATCATGATCTCCGCATTCGGAAGTGCAAGTCTCTTTCCCTTGGTACCGCCGGAAAGTAAGAATGCTCCCATACTTGCAGCAAGTCCGATACAGATTGTGGATACATCACATTTGATGTACTGCATTGTATCATAAATTGCAAGTCCTGCTGTTACCATTCCACCTGGAGAATTGATATATAACTGGATATCTTTTCCAGGATCTTCTGACTCTAAGAAAAGCAACTGTGCTACAGTCAAACTTGCTGTTGTCTCATTCACTTCTTCTCCGAGGAAAATGATTCTGTCTTTTAATAAACGGGAGTAAATATCATAATTACGCTCTCCCCTGCTGGTCTGCTCAATGACGTAAGGTACTAAACTCATTTTGTTTTCCTCCAATCCATTTTGTTTATAAAAATTTAATTATTGCTTATATGCTTAAACAGACCGGCCCGAATGAGCCAGTCTGTTGTATGTTGTCCGCTTTCGACGAAGCCTCTCTTATTCTTCTGCGTTTTCTTCTGCGTTTTCTTCAGCTTCCGCTTCTTTTTCTTTCTTAGTCTTAGCTTTTGCTCTTTCTTTTACGTTCTCCATAACAAGATCAACTGCTTTTGTTACGGAAATATCTCTCTTCATGGATTCTTTCTCAGCGTCGCCCATGTATTCTTTGAGCTTGTCTGCTTCCATGCCATAAGCTTTTGCCATTTTCTCGATCTCAGCGTCGATCTCTTCCTCGCTTACTTCGATGTTCTCGTCTTTTGCGATCTGCTCTAATACAAGACTGCTCTTAATACGTGTCTCAGCTTCCGGACGAACCTGCTCTTCTAATTTGTCTAATGTAAGACCGGAGAACTGCATATACTGCTCCATGGAAAGTCCGCTCTGAGCAAGTCTCTGAGCAAATTCATTTACCATGTTCTCGCACTGGGTTTTGATCATTGCTTCCGGAATCTCCATTGTAGATTTGTCAATGATCTTCTGGATTGCCTCATCCTCTTTTGTGCGTTTTGCTTCGTCCTCTTTCTGAACCTCTAAGTGTTTCTTTAAGTCCTCTTTGTACTCTTCTAAAGTATTGAACTCAGATACATCCTGTGCGAACTCATCGTTTAACTCCGGAAGTTCTTTTGCTTTTACTTCGTGGATCTTAACTTTGAATAATGCAGGTTTTCCTGCTAAATCTGCTGCCTGATATTTCTCCGGGAATGTAACGTTTACGTCTACTTCATCTCCGGCATTCTTTCCTACTAACTGATCTTCGAATGTATCGATGAAAGAGTGGGAACCGATCTCAAGCGGATGATTCTCTCCTTTGCCGCCCTCAAATGCAACACCATCAACGAATCCTTCGAAATCGATCACTGCTGTATCTCCCTCAGCGATCGGTCTGTCTGTTACAGTAACAGTTCTGGAGTTCTTCTGTCTCTCTTTTTCAAGCTCTGCTGCAACTTCCTCATCAGATACTGTTGTATCGATCTTTGTTACCTGTACGCCTTTGTATTTGCCAAGTTTTACTTCCGGTCTTACAGCAACTTCTGCTGTGAAGATGAAAGGTTTGCCAGCTTCGATCTGTACCACTTCGATAGTCGGTCTTGAAACGACGTCCACACCGCTCTCTTCTACTGCCTGTGCGTAGTTCTCCTGGATCAGGGTATTTGCAGCATCCTCATAGAATACGCCTGCTCCGTACATTTTCTCGATCATCTTTCTCGGCACTTTACCTTTACGGAAACCTGGAACGCTGATCTTTCCTTTCTCTTTCATATATGCAGCCTGGATTGCATCCTCTACCTTCTCAGCTGCAACTTCGATCGTAAGTTTTGCCATGTTCTTTTCTAAATTTTCCACCTGTACACTCATTATTACTCATTTCCTCCTTCAAACTTTATATGAATACTTGATGTACTTTTTTCCGTTCATTTCATTCTATGTTCCTGTCGAGCACCCCCGTTTTTCAAGGGTTTCGCCTGTCTTTCGGAAAAAAGGGCGTACTACGACTATCACAGTCATTTTAGGATTATAACATATTGTGTGGGAAAATACCAGTTATTTTTTCAAAAAACCGCCGACTTCCGTCTTCTGCGGCAACCTTTCCAAGTTCTGCCGGATCGAGGTCATAATAGTACTTTCCGGTTGTAAGATCCACCGACAGGCAGTCAAGTGGAAATCCCTCCCTGCGGATTCCATCCGGGTGCGGGACCGACGTGATCAGAAATGGTTCGCTCGAGAACGTTTCATCCATCGACTCATAAATATGTTCCTCATCCATGATAAGACAGATGGCATTGCGGTAGTATGCATGCAGACCACCATACTCTGCAGCAAGTCCGCTGTAATATGCAAGCATTTCCGCGTCTGACAGATTTTTTCCATTCACCCTCCTGACATGAACGCCCAGCTGTTTATCTTCCGGGACATTTTCAAAATACAGACCTGTGTCACAGGAAAACACCGGAATCTGAAAAGCCTCGTAATAACACTTTGCCTTCTTCCTTGCATTTTCCAGCGGCGAATCGCCATCCTCGTCTGCCTGTGGTACTGCCACATCAATATCCGATAACCCAACGATCTCTATCTGCAGCTGTTCTAAATTTTTCCGCATCAGACTTAATTTTGCAGGATTTCCAGTGCCGTAAAGCAGACGTTTCCCGATGCCCTGTTTTTTCCGCTCAAACAGTGTCGGTGTGATCGCCGGATAAGTCAGTTTTTCCGGCAGTTCGTCAAAGGTGCGTACCTCTGCCATCTCACTTTCCGGCATGGCTGACAGCTTTTTTACCTTTGCAAGAAAGACACGTCCATTTCCTTCTTCTTTGGTCTGCACCTCTCCCGCCCAATAGTCGCACAACGGCTCTATCTCAAAATCCACTGCCCCGGACTCCTCGTAAAGTTCACGCTTTGCCGCCATAAGCGGTGTCTCTCCCGGTTCAATCTTTCCGCCCTGTGTCTCCCATGTGGTGCGTTTTTTGTGTCTGCTCAACAAAATTTTGCCCTGATATTCAGATAAAACTACTACATATTTATAAGCAGGCAGGGTGCCGACCGGGTAAGTTTTTGTTATCATTTTTCTCTCCTTTGTTACCGGCCTGTCACTCTGCTTTCTGTTCTTTCCCGGCAATGATAAGTTTTTTATCGACCAGCGTATCGCCTTCGTATACCAGCTTCAGCGAAAAATATTCCTCACACTCATCCAAAAGCCGCAGGAATATTTTGTCACCTTCCCACAGTTTCAGGTCTTTGATCTCCTTTTTCGGAACCCAGACAAGTTCTCCCTCGTCGCAGTCGGTTATCTCCCCGGTAAACTGGTCTGCCGTAAATAAATGCATATATTCGGTGCCCCACTCGTTAGAAATAAAGGTAATGACGCCCCGCGCGCGGTAGGATGTCAGGGTGAGACCTGTCTCTTCCTTTACCTCACGCATCATACATTCCTCCGGCATTTCCTCCGCCTCAAACTTGCCGCCGACGCCGATCCACTTGTCATGGTTCAGGTCATTTTCCTTTTTTACCCGGTGCAGCATCAGGTAACAGTCATCTTTTTCGATATAACAAAGTGTGGTTAAAAACATCGCATCCTCCTGTAGAAATTTTCTGTTTCGTTTTTGCTGCCGTTCACACGTACTGTGTGAGCAGCAAATATTTTTTTACTCCTGCAGACCTGCAAACTGCGCCATATAAAGTTTATAATAAGCGCCCTTTTTCTCCATCAGCTCTGCCGGACTTCCTTGTTCTAAAATACCGCCCTTGTCGATCACAAAAATGCGGTCCGCATTCTGAATCGTGGAGAGTCTGTGTGCGATCACAAAACTGGTTCTGCCGGAAAGCAATGCCTCGATTCCCTGCTGCACTAAAAGTTCTGTATGTGTATCAATGCTGGATGTTGCCTCATCTAAAATGAGGATTTTCGGCATGGAAATCATCGTTCTCGCAAATGCGATGAGCTGTCTTTGTCCGATGGAAAGTCCTGCCCCATGTTCTTTTAATTCCGTGTCATAACCTTTTTCCATTTTCATAATGAAATCATGCGCATTGACTGCCTTTGCAGCCGCGATCATTTCTTCATCTGTCGCATCTAATTTCCCATATAAAATGTTGTCACGGACTGTTCCATGAAAGATAAAATTATCCTGCGTCATAACACCCATCTGACGCCTTAAGCTCTCAATGGAAACCTTTGTCAAGTCGTAACCATCCACCAAAATTTTGCCGTCTTCAATGTCATAAAAACGGCTGATCAGATTGACGATCGTTGTTTTTCCTGCTCCGGTCGGACCGACCAGTGCGATCGTCTCACCCGGTTGTACAGAAAAGCTGACATCGGAAAGCACCTTTGTCTCCGCCGGTGTTCCTTTGTCGTAAGTAAAATTCACATGGTAAAACTCGACGCTTCCCTTAATATCCGGCAGCTCTGTCACATCTTTTGCATCCACGATGTCTGCATCGGTGTCTAAGATATCAAAGATACGCTCTGCCGCGGTAAGATTCGTGACCAGGTTGTTATAAAAGTTGCTTAAATTCATGATCGGGTTCCAGAACATATTGATATAGGTTCCAAATGCCACTAACAATCCGACCGATACTTTTTCAAATCCGAGAAAACGGATGCCGACCAGATAAAGCATCATCGCACCGATTCCCCAACAGAAATCGATGACCGGGCCAAACATGTCGGCATAAGTCACCGCATCCACGAATGATTTCTGGTGTTCGTCGGTCAACGCTTCAAAGATCTCCTGTGTTTCATCCTCTGCTGCGAAACTCTGCACTACATTCATTCCGGCGATATCTTCATGGACGTAGGCATTTAAGTTGGATGCCTTTTTCCGGAAAATCTGCCAGCGTTTGTGGGATGCCGTCTGTACAAACCAAATTCCCGCGATCATCAGCGGGATCGTGGACAGAGACGCAAGCGCAAGCCGCCAGTCTTTTACCAGCATGATCACAACGACTCCGACTACCGTCACAAATTCCGGCACCAGTGTTGTGACCACATTGACCAGCACATCTTTTAAGGAATTGACATCCCCGATGATACGCGCAAGGATTTTTCCGGTCGGTCTGCTGTCAAAAAATGAAAACGACAGCGTCTGAATGTGCTCATAGAGATCCTGGCGGATCTGAAGCAAAATTTTGTTGGAGATCACCGCCATTGCATACATTCTGAGTTTTACCATCACAATAAAGATCAGGTTTAACACGAGTGCAAAAATTCCAAGCCCAATCAGCCCATGCAGATCGGACTGTGCAATATAGTGATCGATTGCTTCCTCGATCAAGAGCGGGTTTACCAGTGAGATCGCCACCGTAATTCCCATACATACTAACACGGCAATAATCGTGCCTTTATACGCAAGCAGATAGGAAAACAGCCGCCGCATGATTTTTTTCTTGTCGGTATTTTCCATAAATTCGTCTTCACGATACGAATTGACTGCCATTACATCGCCTCCCCTCCTAAGAACGTGCCATACTGCGCCATGTAAGTTTCATAATAAAGTCCGCGCTTTGCAAGCAGTTCCTGATGCGTTCCGCGCTCCGCAATCTCTCCGTCTTTCAGATAGATGATCTCATCTGCATGACAGACCGCAGAAATACGGTGCGCAATGATCACTTTCGTTGTATCTTTTAATTCATTTAATGTTTTCTGGATCTCATGTTCCGTCTCCATATCAAGCGCAGACGTGGAATCGTCTAAAATCAGAATCGGCGCCTTTTTTGCAATGGCACGCGCAATACTGATCCGCTGCTTTTGTCCGCCGGAAAGTCCGACACCGCGCTCACCGATGACGGTCGCATACTGTTCATCCATTTTTTCAATGAAATCCTTTGCCTGTGCACAGTCTGCCGCTCTGCGGATCTCATCGAACGGCATTACCTTTCGCTGCCCCATCTTGATATTTTCCTCGATCGTGTCGGAAAACAGAAATACATCCTGCAATACAACAGAAATACTGTTGCGAAGCTGTTTTAAAGAAAGTTTCCGCACATCCGTTCCATCCACTTTTACAGCGCCGTCCGACACATCATAAAAACGCTGTAACAGATTGACGATTGAGGATTTTCCCGAACCGGTCGCACCCATGATTCCGATGGTTTTTCCTGCCGGAACCGTAAAGTTAATATCAGAAAGGATATTTTTTCCCTCAATGGAAAATGAAACATGTTCGAAAGAAATGTCCCCTTTCACCTGTTCTAACACGACAGGCTGTTCCTCATCTTTGATCATCGCCGTCTCCCCGTAAATCTTCTTGATCTTCTTATAAGAAGCAACGGCAGAGGACAGATCATTCGTCAGCCAGCCGAGCATCTCCATCGGCCAGGTGCAGTTTCTGCTGTATTCGACAAATGCGACCAGCGCTCCGAGCGTCATATTTCCATGCATCACGGAAACACCGCCCAAAATCGTCATGGCTACCGGAAGTGCTTTTCCTACAAACTGAAAATACGGGTAATATTTTACCAGCACCTTCGACTGGCTGATATTCAAGTCATAGTAACGCTTGTTGTGTGACAGAAATTTTTCAATCTCAAATTTTTCTCTGGCAAATGCTTTTACAGTGCGCACACCTGCAAGATTTTCCTCCGCAACCGTGGTCAGCACCGCATTTTCCTCACTGATATCCTCGTAAATTTTATCCAGTTTCCGCTCCATGATGATCGCGATCGCACCGCAGGAAATCATCGTCACAAGCGGTATCAGCGCCAGTTTCCAGTTCAGATGAAACATACAGTAGAGCACCATGCTCACATGGATGACGACCTCGATCGTCAGCATGCCGACATATCCCATCGCATTCCAGATCTTGTCAACATCATCCTTGACTCTCGCCATCAGTTCTCCGGTGTTCGTATTGTCAAAATAATTCATCGACAATGTCTGAATGTGCCGGAACAGATCCTTACGGATCTGTGCGCCGATCTTAGAACTTAAGACGTCAAACGAAAACTCTTTGCAGTATCCAAAGATGCAGCGTCCGATCCCAACCGCAACGATTCCCACCAAAAGCCCAGTGAGCAGTTCCATTTTCCCGCCGATGATGACCTCATCCACGATCCGCTGTGTGATCTGTGGATAAACCATATCCAGTCCGGTCGCTATAATCATGGAACATATTGCGAACAAATACCCATACCAGTAATGTCCGATATATGTATGTAACTTTTTCATAAATTCTTGTGATTCCTCCTTACTTTCCCCTCTTACACTCCCCGGTCTCTGACATATTTTTGTACCGTGACGCACCACTCTGACAGCCGCCTGCACGCTTCACAAGCAGCCCCCTTAGCACAAAAAAATCCCGCGGTGTCATATCTCACCACGGGAAGTATGTCAAAAAACATTCTATTTACTTTTGCATGAATTTATGCCAGCGTAACAGAATTAACCGAGGTAATTGTATGATGATTATGCAGTTCATTGATTGTAACATTTGTTAATCTAATCATTACTTTTACCTCTCTTTCTTCAAAATTTTAGATTACTTTGCAAGTATACGCTTGAGGGGGTGGGTTGTCAAGAGTGCTTCTGGTAAATTGCGCTTTTTTCTACTACATTTACACAGTTTTCTTCGCAAATATCCTAAGACATTCCTGCGCTGCCTGTAATGAAATATCTAATTTCACCTGAAGTCTTTGTAAAATATCCTCTTTCGGCAAGCCAAGATCGTAACAAGTATCTATAATTCCACGTGCTTCTCCACGCGCCTCTCCCTCCTTTGCTTATCATCTCGCTTTTGCAATTTAAACATTTCTTTTCTTTTTCAAATTTCTGGATCATTCACATCTAAAGTCACCAAATCTTCCGGCAATCTATAAAAACGAGAGCTATGGTATTTACAATTAAGTTTTCGTTGCATAATATCAAATATTTTAGAATCGTGAGTTGTCATTATAATCTGCACATCAGTATGCATAATAATACTACGGATGAGGTCTGAAAATCCAAGAATATTCATATCATCAAAACTTCCGATTGGATCATCAATAATAATTGAATGAATATCTAATTGTGTCTCCGTTAACGCTCTTGCAAAAAAAGAGCTAAATGCAACTGCATTAAGTTGAGCCGTGCTAAGATATAGTTCTGCTGTATACCCCTTTCCTTTCTGATTTTTGCGAGTCATCTCATAATTTAACTGAGGACGGTTATCCTCTGTAAAAGTTAATGAAAAATTCATATCTGTAAGATCATTATTAGGGTCAATTTTTTGATAGATAATGTTCGCATTCTCCTGGGAAAAATATTCTTCCAACTGTTGTTTTAGCTGTTGTGTAAGTTCATCGTTCATTTCCTGACACTGCTGATAATTTTTTTTGGTATCAAATTCTTCCCTTTTCTTTAATTCATAATCAGCCTCCGCATTTTTCCACAACCTCAAGTAATCTTTAACGCCTTCTTCATTAACAATGCGCCTCAACTTACTTACACGTTCAGAATACATTTTGCATTGTTTTTCTCCTGTTTGTCGTTTAATTTTTAATAAATCTGGATTTTGAAAATACAGTTCATACGCTTCTGCAAAAGAAATATTTTCTTTTATCCATTCCTCTATCGACAAACTGTTCTCCTTCAACATTTCTTCTGAAAGAAAAACAATATCGTTATGTTCCTCATCAAAACTTTTTAACAAGTTAGTTAATTCATCCACCTTTTTTTTACAATCTTCGGCATCCTTTATTAATGAATTCCATTTACCACTTCGATAATCCGCTTCAATATTTTCCGCATTTTTCAGCAATGCTAAATGTTCTGAATTCCAACTTGACAACTTACTTTGATTACTATCTTTTTCCTCCGTTAATTTTTCTTTTTCATTTTTTAAAACTACATTTTTGTCTACTAACTGTTTCTTGCTCTCATGATTATACGCCAGCCTTGTGTGTTTAGAAATATAGTAATTTGTTACGCATTCAACTATATTACTTAGTCCACTATATATAATTCCATTCGTAGAAAGCCATTCATTTATAGTCTCAATTTCATCCTCTAAATATTTTTTCTTTTCTAAAAGACGTTCTTTCACATGTGCTAATATTTTACAAGCTTCGTTAAATGCATTTTCATATTCCTGCCAAATGTTTTCCTTTTCTTCCGTTGCTTTTGACAGTCGAACCTGATATGCCTCCTGTTCATTATCCTCAATACTTTGAATGCTAAGAATTAATTTTTCCCATGATTCAAATTTCGAATGACATACTGGACATCGACAATGATCTTTATTATTTTCTAAATACTCGACTGCCTGCTCCTGCAGATTCCGTATTACCGCCTCCTGTTCAATATGTTCAGTTAATAATTTATGAACTGCCGAATCTGCAATATAAAATCTTTCTTTTATAGATACTAATTGGCTACTGATTTCTGACAGTCTATTCCTTGCATCATCACAAATATATTGTTCATGCAAAATAGAACAATCAAAACTCCATCTTTTTGATCCTTCATCATCTTCTTGCTTTGTAATATATTTTAAGATTGTTTCTACACTATTCAATTGCTTTCGTTGAGTTTCTAATTGTTTCGCTTTTTTGAGCGCTATTTCTTCATTTTTAACTAAAGTGGTTAATTCTTCCGACTCTCTTTCAATTCTACCTATATTCTCTTCATTTTCCAAGATAGCAGAATTTATTTCCAGTATTCGTTTATCAACCGAATTCAATACTGCTGTAATTTTTCTCCATTCTGTCAACTCAGAAAAAATCTTTTCTATTCCATATGTTTCTAGATTAATATACGGCAGTCGAGACTGTTCAAGTATATGTAACCTCTCTACCAACTGTTTTAATTGTCTTTCTATCTGATTTCTTTCGTCAAATAATTCGCGCTGTTTTTTTATTTGTTGCTTCTCTTTCTTCTTAGTTTGAAACTCTTTATACCTCAAATCACATTTTTCAAGTCCAACTTTTACCCAATCTCCCATTTGTGAATCTGTCGTCACTAAATTTTCAAATGCATTTTGGGACTCTTCAAGTAATGCTCTAGCTTCTGTAATCAAATTAGAATATACCTGTACACCAGCATTAGAATCAACAACAGGAAGTTTTTCCTCTTCCTTCATAACCAGCATATTATATTCCTGTATCATTTTAATAACTTGACTTAATCCTTCACGTTTTGACTGTAAAGAGTTTATCAATCTTTCCTGAGACTCTCTTGCTGCAACAGCATCATCTCTTGCTCTTTCATTATCTTTCAGTGTCTTACGTACCTTCTTTAATTTCTCAGCAGTATCACTGATTTTTTTATCATTTTTTGTCCAAGACTCATATCTTTTTTCCGGGCTATTTGCTGTTATAAAAGTATCTATTTTGTCATGAGGAAGAATCACCATATCCCAGTCTTTCTTACTGCATTTAAAAACACCTCTATACGATCTATTATCCGTATTAGTATCCGAACCGTTCTCAAATTTAGGAACCTGACGTGGTTTATATATTTTTTTCTCTGATGAATCATTCTCAACAAACAATTGAACATATGCTCTTTGATCTACTCTATCATAATGATGATATATAGGTCCATTATGTTTTGCCTGTTTTTCTAAATCAAGCAATCTATCCACTTCACCTTTTAATGCAAATTCTATCCCTTCCATAAACGACGTTTTTCCAACTCCATTTGGAGCGTAAATTAAAACAAAGGATGCTGGATTTCCCTCGGAATCCGTCAAATCAAATATATTTTTGCCTGCATAACCCCTAAAATTTTGAAGATCAATTTGATAAAGTTTATTTCTATTACTTTTTACAGGCATATCTTTCAGATTAAGTTCAAATATATGATTATCTATTGTTTCCCGTTGATTCAACCACTGCTCATATCTGTCAAACACATATTTTCTGGCACAGTACGGATCCTGTTCAATAGTATTTTGAAGTTCAATACTAACCGGTACCTGCGAAAAATATCCTATATAAAAATTAGCGCGTTCTATTTCAGATGAATTTTGGCTCTGATATTCAATAGCAATTTCATTTGCTATCGTTTTCCAATAATTTTTTAAATCTTGTTCATTCTGAAAGTCACAAAAAAACACATGTGCATTATAACTCCCCATGTTTTTCTTATAATAACTTACCTCTATCACATTTTCATTCTCAAAACATATTTTATATTTTTCCATTTTAATTTCACTCATCATCTTTACCCCATATTTTATTCATTATTTGATGTAAATTTTCCTTCATTTCTTCTTCATTTCCGTCACTATTCTCAATAACATTTTGCGCTAATCTGTGCGTTCCTATTATTGCATAATTAAAATATGGTATATCACCATTCACAATATTATAATCTGTTCCTTCAAGCTTCTTTCTTCCCTCAGCATTCAATTTCTTACCGTTATTTGTAAGTATAGTTCTACATATTTGATTAATAGATTTACGATCAAAAATTTTGTCATATGCTGACTTGTTATTATCTCCATTTCCATTCCATACAAAAATAGAACCATCTTCAATTTTTGAACTTTCCATGTGAAACTTTTGTTCAAAAAGACTTCTTACAAAGTCTCCTGGATTTTGTTTTGAACATATAAACTCTATCTTTATATTTTTTTCTTTCTCTGAATCTTCTCCATTCTCCAATGAATATGTTAATTCGTTTAGATTTTCAATTGGTTCCCCATTTACTTTACAGAAACAAAAGGCTTTTATAAGTTGTCCTTTCCAATAATTTTCACAATCTGAAGAATTCACACAACAACGTATAGATGCGAATTTATCATTTTTCCCCTCACAAAGAAAGCATATGGGTTTAAGACCTAATTTCTGCAGATCTTCAATTCCCATTTTAATAGCTTCATGTTCATTTATTTCAAACTCATTATCAAAAAAATCCGCTGCTGCATCAATAAATCCATCTAATGAATCAGGAATATATTCCACTTCATCTCTCGGATCTGGCCAGCCTTCTTTTTTCATTCTATCAAGTATTGGATATATAGATACCGCAAAAAAATAATTATTTTGTTCCCCCTCTTTACATCCACTTGTCAGACATACTAATTGTGGACTTTTATTCCGGCTCTCAATAAATAATCCCCCACCAGAATAACCTTTCATCATATCTGAAAAATTATTAATATTATCCAGTGTACATTTTAAATGGTATCTTTCTTCCAACAATGCATTTTTAACGGCTGTCAAATCTTCCGGAGCTGGTGAATCATTAGGATAACCCATGCCATAAAAAGGCGTTCCATTTTCAATAACATTCTGAAAGGCAATTCTTAATTTAGGAAATACTACATTTTCTCGATTTTCCACATTGAAAGCATTTGCCGGAATTCTTAATACCGCTATATCTCTAGCTGTTCCTTTACACGCCTCATAATCTACATTATCTTTTTCCCCATCTTCAATAAAACTAATAAACTCTAAATCATTTTTGTGACAATTATGAATTCTCATTTTTTCGTCTTTATCAAGAAAATAAAATGTTACATCTGGATTTGGTTTTTCATCATTAAAAAAACCTTCAATTGAATGTAATGTAGTAAACACATATAAATATTCATGTGATTCAGGCGCAAAAATAACCCCTGTGCTTGTATCATTATTTACTCGTATTTTTACTGTATATTCTCTAGTTTTTTTTAGAATTTCCATGCACATTAATTTTTCTCCATCTTTACAAGGAAATTTTAATTTCCACATCTGTACCATTTGGAATTGTTATCTTCTTTTTTTTAAGTTCACAAAATCTCAGTTGAATATAATTATTATCAGAATCTTTTATCTCGCAAAGATCATCTTCAACATTCCAGTTAACTTCTTTATCTTTAAAATGAATATTGGGATTCTTCCATGTAGCATAATTGCAGTATATATATGCACCCCCATCATCTTTATGAATCTTCGCAATATTAGCCAGTGTTTGCTTTCCAGGATGCTTATATCCATTATGTCCTTTCGTACTAATCAAATAATATTTCGTTGGAAACTTTTCAATAAACTCTAATGGATTATTACAGCTACTTGCATGATGTGGCATTTTCATAAAGTCAAGCGGCATTTTATCTGCACCACCGCCAAACTTATCCAAATAACGCTCTATCGTTTTAATCATATCACCAGGGTTCGAATCACCTGCAAATAAACTAACAGTACCATTATAAAAAAGTAAAAATGAAATACTTGCATTATTAGCTGTTGAATTATCTTCATTAAATTGTAAAGGATTATCATACAGTCTTTGAATTGAATAATCCCATTCATTAATTTTTACAATCTTTTTTTGTGAGAATGAAAAAGTTATCTCATCTCCCTTTTTCTCTTTTAATGCATTATACTTAGCCTCTGCTAATTCTACATAATTGCGTAAAGATTCTCTTGTCGGACTAAGTATAACCAATTCTGCGTGTTCCCAACCTGATTCCACTTTAGGGAAACTATTTTCTTCACATTCTCTATCAAATCCCGTATATTTTTTTACTTTAGTAGCTATCTCTCCATTCTCATCAATTTTCCATAATATTTGAATCAGACTAAAACCTATTTTTTCTCACCATTGACACTTATCAATGGATCAGCTACTATATACCCTATTTGTTCTAAATCAATATCTGCTTTTCTTAATTTTTCTCCTGTTTTTGCTATTTTTTTATAATCAAACAGTGTCTCATTCCCTTTTTTCCAGTAATTCATAAAAACCCTGTTATCATAGAATAAAGAATAAAGCATTTCAGATTGTGATTTATCTTCTTTTTGATTTACAAGACTTTCAAAAACTCCCATAATATGATCATCATCATCATGCGTAATCATCATATAGTCAATGTTTTCCTTATTATCCTGTATATATTTAATTGTATCAGAATATCCATCCTCATTTCTTCCCGAATCAATTAAAAGATTAAGCTTTCTCGCATTCTCTCCCATTCGAATAAGGATACAATCCCCAATTCCAACCTTTGCCAGATGCACCTCTATAGACATGTCAGACTCTCTTTCCCAAATTTAATCGTTCATACCTTCCACCAGGTCATTTTTATTTACCTACAATTATATTATTATTAGAGAATAATTGCAATCATAGAAAATATCTATCATTGTCTACCCATTGCTTCACTTATATTACCTTTGCAGTGACATTCTTCATTCATATACCACCAGTTTCAAAAATTAGATTTACACAAAAATTATTCGAATGTGATACCTTTTCATGGACGATATATCATTGATAAATTAAGATGAAAACAAAGGAGATTCCACTATGAACGATTTACAGATACTTATTGATAACTACTTAGAGTATTGCAAGAACCAAAAAAGGCTTGACACTAAAACAATAAAAGCATACCGAATTGATTTAAGTCAATTTTCCAAACAGAATATTGCCCCAAATGCATCCGCCATTACCTCGGATATGTTAGAGAACTATGTTGCAACACTCCATCAAAAATTCAAACCCAAAACGGTAAAGAGAAAAATTGCATCGTTAAAAGCATTTTTTCATTATCTTGAGTACAAGGAAATCACTATTATAAATCCCTTCAATAAAATAAAATTGCATTTTAGAGAACCTGTAATTCTACCAAAAACGATTCCTTTACATACTATTGAGACATTTCTATCTGCCATATACAACCAATATCACAACGCAAAAAACACTTACCAAAGAGATTGTGCACTAAGAGATGTAGCCGTTATAGAATTACTTTTTGCTACAGGAATGAGAATTTCCGAACTATGCTCCTTAAAAATCAATGATGTGAATTTATATGACAGAACTGTTTTGATATATGGAAAAGGGGCTAAAGAACGGCTTATTCAGATTGGAAATGATGATGTGGCAAAAATTCTAAATACATACAAAAGCACTTTCCTAACTAAAATGCAAAAGTGCCATCACTTTTTTGCAAATCCAAACGGAACTGCATTATCCGATCAATCTGTGCGGCGCATGATTAAGAAATATACCTCTCTTGCCGGCATTGAATTACATATCACACCGCATATGTTCCGCCATACTTTCGCTACAAGCCTCTTGGAGGCTGACGTAGACATCCGTTATATTCAGGAAATGCTGGGGCATAGTTCTATAAACATCACAGAAATCTATACTCATGTTGCCATGTCAAAGCAAAGAGATATTCTTACAGCAAAACATCCAAGAAAGAATTTTGAAATATAATTTTAAAAAGGCAACTCCAGGTATGGGTTGTCTTTTTGACTGATAATCAGGTATTATCCACCATTTAGCAACATGAGGAGACATATGATGAAAAAATATATTTTATTATTATGTATACTTGGAAATCCATATGATTTAATTCATGGCGGTCATCAACGTACAATTATGGAAATAATTCAACATTTCAAATATCATTCCGACTTAAATTTTTCAATTATCACATCCAAAATTAGTGATACTCAAGGATATTCTTGCAAACATTTGTTTGATAATATAACTTATTATGAAATTGGAATTCTTCAGGATTGGGTTGATGTTCAAGATTTACTGTATGAACATCGAGATTATCTTCTTGAGCAAATATACTCTATTATTGAAGATATGCATGCTATTAATCTGATTCACTCAACTTATTGGATCTCTGGTCTACTTGGATCAATCATCGCAAAAAAATTTAATTGTATGCAAATACACTATCCTATCAGCACCTCTTTTGAAAAAATAAATCATGGATTTCCACCTAGATCGAAATATCAACGATATGCCGAAGATGTCTGTTTTACATTTGCATCACTTATTCTCGTGATTACAAAAGAAGAGGCTGATATATTGCATAAAGAATATAATATTAATCTCAAAAAAATATATATAATTGGAAGAATAGTGGAGCCATGCTTTCAAAATATTCGGTTTGAAATTTCCGAAGATATTACTCTTTCAAAAATTTTTACTCTTTACAAAGACAGTACTGCTTTAGAATCTTATGAATGGTGGAATAAATCTGCTTTTTGCTATATAGGAAGAATGGCTGACTACAAAGGTGTAAAAGAAATATTGTCCGCATGGGAGATTCTTTATAATAAACATCATGAAAAAACACCTCCTTTATGGTTACTCGGAGGAAATGTCGATGATATTTCTACTTATAGAAAAGCAGTGCTTTCTTATGTTCCATCACTTATGAAATACGAAAACGAGCATAAAATTTATTGGTGGGGTTATTCGACATCAGAGGGATTAGCAACCATTTTGTCTAAATGCAGTGTCATGATAATGCATTCTGCTTTCGAACCTGGTGGGCGCGTTATGTTAGAAGCTTTTGCAACAGGCACTCCAGTTATTTCTACACCATGCGGATTTTCGAGAGACAGTATTATTAATTGGTTAAATGGATTTATTGTTCCCTATAAGGATATTATTCATTTAGCACATTTTATGAACTTTTTTTTAAAAAACGAATATTTATCAAATATGTTAGGAATCCAAGCACAACATACCTTTTATTCTCTAGAAAAAACATGGAATTATTTTCAAACACTAGATTCCATATACCACGGTACCTTTTATAATAAACTGAGATTGCATTATCCTGAATCGGAAGACATACATAAAAATCTTTTCATAAATGCATTTCCATACTGTGATATAGAAAATGATACTGATACCATCCGTATGGAATTTCATTTGACCTCAGATTTTGAAAAATACGTAACAACAGACAGCTATCTTTGGAAATCTGAACATTTTTTTATAAAACAATATTTTAATCGATTAAATGTACAGCAGCTTTGGAACGAATCGGATACTAAAAAAATAATATGTTTAAAGGATCTCTATTTATGTAGTATATATTCAAATCATTTTAAAAATATTTTACCTATCAGAGAGTATTCTGACAAACTATTTACTTATACAATGCCTTGTGGTGAGAGGGTTAATATAAAGCAATGTTTTGAAAATATGAAGGAAATATTATCTCTTCTATATAAAGAAGGAGAGATTTCCTTGAAAAAGTTAACACCTATCTATGAGGGAATAGATTTTAGACAAATAAATGCCAGCTTTCAAAAAAATCATAAACCCTACACTTTTTCCAATATGTTAAGTGAGTTAAATTACATACTGGATAAAAATTGTGCCCTTTTTGAAAATAAAACTTTTCTGATGTTGAAACATCTTCTCCAACTTTTGAAAGCACATAAATATGATACTTATTATTCCATTAATTACGGAAAAAGTGTTATAAATCATATTGTTCGCTATAATGGGAAATTATATTTACTACCTTCTGGCGACATGTTTTATGGTGAAATTGGTTTTGATTACGCATATACATATCTGGAATATTATGATCTTACAGATTTATTCGCCCTTTTGAACGACCAAACACAAAACATCAAGGTTATTTATTGGATTTGTTGCATATTGCTGCAAAAATATATCCGTGATCACATTTTATTCATCGAAGATTCCATTAACATCACGGAACTTTCAAAAATTATACAGATGCATTTTACCAAATTGTTTTAACATTTAATCATATAATGGCTTTCAAAAAAGTAATTTGTTTGTTTAAGAGTTCCATTTACAAAATTATCAAGAAAGTTCAAGTCAAAATAGGCTTGATGCAACGAAGTTGAATTTTGTAAGTTTATGCTTTGTATAATTCTATGCCCCTCCTCTTTATCTATGGAATATGCAATCCATAAAATAAGCATAAACGAAGTAATTTCCTTATCATCAATTAATTGCGATGAAATAATATTTTTCTGGGAGAAAAAACGGACTATTTTTTTCCATTTGTTTTCGCAATATTTATTTACAATACAGTTTATAGATTGCAAACATTCATCATACCTGTTCTGTTCAAAATATAATAATGCAAGATTAGTATTCGAGATCCACCAATAGGTATGATGATCAGTTTGATGCTGTATCATTTTACCAATTTCGAAATAATGAATCGCTTTCTTTATATCGTTATTACACCAATAAAATTGACCTAACAAATTGCACACTCGCGATTGCTCTACTGATAAATTATTTTTATAACAATTTTGCATTAAATATTCTAACTCCTGCGAAGATTTCAATTGCTTGTTATAAAATGCAACAACTAATTTATTGTATTCATAGTGAAAAAAATCTTCTAATGATAATTTTGAGGTAAATACTTGCATTTGACGAATATATTCTACGGCTAGTTTAATATCCGTTTTAAATACTTTTGACAAATTATGATCATAATAAGAATATTTTATCAACCAATTATCTGGATATAATATCTGCGCAGCGTTTAATTCCTCTATACATTTATCGATTCCATATAGATGCTTAATTCCCAAAGCGTACATATAATATAGTCTTGGATCTTCTTTGATGTAATTATTCAATTCTTTTGTTATTTTTTCATAATCCCCCTTGACCAGATAATATTTTGCTTTCCAAAATAAAAAATCACAGTTAGCTTCAGCAGATAACGTAAATGTCTCAAGTTCATCTATACATAATTCAATTTTTTCTCCAAATTCATTAATACATACATAACTCTGTAACAAGTAAATAAACAATTGATATTTATTGGAATTATCTAATGATTCGTAATATTTCTCATATATTTTTTCCAGTATTGGAATAACAACATCATACTCTTGATCAGCAAGGTAAGATACAGATAGTCCTTTCCAATTCTTTTGTATATAATCTATTTCATCTAATTCAAGTGCTAGTTTAAATTTTTTCTTTTCTTTTCTCTTTGGGATCTCATCAAACAAGTCCATATTTTCCCATAACTTTTTATAAGCTTTTATAGCATGCTTTTTAAAAGCAGACTCACTTATCCTTCTCAAAGCATCCAAGATAGAAATATGAAATGTTTCAACTGAATTTGAGCCAATAATAAATAATTGTGATTTTACCAATTCTTCCATAACTTTCTCTCTGCATGTTTTGTCTTCAAATATATAACTTAAATCGGTGAGTTTTAAGTTACCATCCATAAATGCAATAAGAACTGTACATATTTTCGTTTCATCACAACAATCGCTCAATACCTTTTTTATGTATTCTTCGTTCGCTCCTTTTGTATATTTCCAATTTTCATACATATGTTTATAGAAAAATGTGTCATTGCATAACACATCTTTTCCATAAACATCCCGCTTCAACAAATCTATTATTTGATCTATATAAAGAGGTACTCTTGGACACAATTTTACAAATTTTTCTTGCTGTTCAACATCTAATAATTTTCCATATTTTTTTTTAATATATATTTTTGTATCAATTTTTGATAAATTCTGAAGCTTTGTTGTACCTATAATTTTAATCTCCGATTGACATTTACTTAAGAATTCTTGCAAAACGATATGTTCATCACGAATTTCTAATAGCAATAAAATATTTCTATCATAAAATTGTTTCAGAAATTTCAACAAAAAATTTTGGATTTGAGAAGAAGCATATTCCAAATTTTGAAAAATCAAAATAACATTTTTGTGTTTCAACATTGGCGTATATATTTTATCTAAATAACGTAACAGGAAAAATTGTACCAGTTCAGCATCCATTTCTATTAAGCAATTATTTACAAGAATTTTAGACAAAATATCTTTTAATTTTTCTCTTTCTTCATCATCAGTAATATAATCAGTTATCTTACAGATATCTTCAGTTGAAAAATGAGAAATGGTTAAAATATCCACATGCCAAATGATTGATAATAAATATATAAAAAATGTGTTTACATCTGGAATTTTTGCTATATCGATATATTCATATTCTGTAGGATGCAATTTTAATATTAAGTTATCTATAAAAAAAGATTTTCCACTTCCTTGTCTTCCACAAATAATATATATTCCTGTCTTGTGTTCTATGTTTTGTACAGTTTCCGCAAACTGTTTTTTCCTTTCTATTCCTAATAATTCACACTCTTTTTTTAAATTAATTTTTGGTGCAGGATTTAATGATAATTTTCTAGGATGATCAGTTACAGAATTCTGTAATTTTTCAATAAATTCTGTTGGATAATTTTTTAGTATATCATCTGCTAATTTTGGGATTAAACCAACAATCTCAACTATGTCAAACAATTGCACTTTAATATTTGTTCCTCTTGAAAATTTTTCAATTCGATTTTGAGTTTCATTTGAAAAATGTAAATTTGTAAAAATGTACACTTTATCTGCGCAAAGATTAACAGAAATAATCAAAGTCTTAGCGAAATCAGACAATGGCAAATCTTTTCTTGATAATTTCCTAAGCTTGGATTCGGAAATCGCTTTATATACATTATGTTTATTGTCTGAAATAAGAACCACTCCGTCGTATCCACCGTCTTTGCTGTTTTGTGTTTTTTCAATGTGTTTATCAAAATGATAGTCTTTAAAAAGTAATTTTATAAGATCTATCGATAATTCTTCAAAATCTTTCCAATAATCCTGAGCAAATCCCATATAAAATGTTCTCCCATAAATAAAAATAAAGCATTACCTACACATGTTTTCATTCCTAACAAATCACTTTTTATCATTCATTATTTAATTTACTATCTAATAAAACCAATAGATAATACCTGATTATCGTTCAATTATTATACTACATTTTTCTCAAAAAAACATCATGTTTTGCAAATCTTTAAATGTAATTCAATTTCATAACTCAAACTTCGCACATAAATTTTAGCTATGCACTCTGAAAATTCAACTTCCGTCTACAAATTGACTTATCTTTTCCGTATATTTATTGCGTTTGTAATTTATTTTAGTATAATGCAAGGACTCCCACCTTGGAAGTCCCTGTTATTACACCCTGTTAAAAATTTTCTACGCCACACACTTCCAGTAAAATAGTTCTGCTGCAAATTCTCCCTGCTTTTGGGTAATTAAAAGCATTGAAAATTCTTATATGCAGATTGTAAACTGGTCACTTATGACCATCTACAACGCCGAACTAAACTGATTTTTGAATAACTTACGACAAATAGATGATTAGAATACTGATTATTTTTACATTACAAAATAACCTCCAAAAACATCTCCGTTATTTTGAACTCCGCTATTTCCGATATTTTTTATTATAATTTTAGTAACCTCCTTAAACCTTTCATCTTCCAAAAGTTTTAACTCATCCTGCCAGAGTTTTTGATACATTTCTTCCAGATCGCCTGTTGAATTATTACATTCGGCCAAAATATACTTTAAATTATCCTGATAATCTTTCGACTCAACGATCTGTGACAAATACCTGTCACAGCAATTCACTATATATCCCCGCTCCAACAATTCATTTTTCAGTAGTGTCTGAATTTCTGTATTAAGCTGCATTTCAACTTGTTTTTCAACTGTATGTCCATATTTTCTGATTCCTAAATTAATATAAGTCTGGAGATCTTTATATTCTGGCCATGCATATATACATCTTCGATTTGTAAATAAAAACTTTAAAAACTGTTCCAGTTTAAAGAATGAATCTCTTTCATAAGGATCGTCATTTTGTCTAAGAAACGGCACCGCCACACATACTTCATATAAAATCCCATCTATATTATATATAAACTGTTTTTTTATTTTATGATTCAACGGATGATCATAGTCTCTATTGTTCCGCATATTAAGCAGTATTGCATTTGGTTTTTTCATAATATCTGTAAATTTCTTATCCGTAACTTTGCTTTTGCATGCAACATCATCCTTTTCATCATATCTTCTAACAAAGAAAAGTTCTTTATCGATCAGTTCATATGCAGTAGGACAAAATTCATTTTTCTGATTTTCTTCATTTTCAAAACGTTGGTATCCCCCAATTATCAAACTCTGTAATTCTTTTTTATATTCTTCACTTAATTTCTGAAACCTGTACCCATATCCTCTTGCAGCCTGATACACAATAAGCAGCAAAGAGGACTTTATAATTTCATGTCTTGTCAAAAGGACATCTACCACATGTCTTATAAAAATTTCCGATTCCTGTCGTATCAAATCATCCAACTGTGATTTAAATTTTTCTTTTATTCCTCTTCTTTCAAGTGTCAGAACATCCTCCGAATTACCCGACAGCAAATTAATACTATAATCCAAATAGCTGTGAAATCTATCCCTGCCAAATTCATAACCATGATCGAAATCAGATTCTATATACGAATTTTTATAAAAAATTGTCCGCCCGTAATTAGAGTAACTTCTAAGTTTCTCTCTTGAACTTAATTTGTTTTTATCATCATGATTTGAACATAAAAATGCATTAAATATACAACAATGTTTTCTATCAAAATAATGATAGCTAATACTCGATTCCATACATATGATTTCTAAATAATCGTTTTTCACAAATAATTTATCTGCAAACAAACTGTCATATTGTAATATTATTTTTGGCACATATTCAGTGAATTCTTTTGCCTGATTTTCAATAATTACCGGTATATATTCTTCCTTCTGCTGCTGCATTTTTATTGCAGGAATCTCTGAGTCCAGATTATTTACCTCTGACACCAGACTACGATAAATCAATTCCTCTCTTGGACGTACTTTAAATCCAAAATCATTTATTCCAAGATCTTCCTGTGTAAAGTAATTCTGATTCAAATAAACTGTCAACGTCGTACCAACAAAATTACGTTTTTCACAATCAGATACTGTAATATAGCCTCTGCCATCTTTTGCATTTTGAAATGTGATCTTTTTTGTTTCCTCAGATTCCGTCCTTGTAATCATTACAAATTCATCTGCCACTATAAAAATAGACTGCAGACCTATTCCAAATGTACCGGAAGGTCTGAAAAATTCCGGCATTGTGTGTATAAAATCCCTTTCGTCATCTGATTTTCCTTCTACGCTCGCAATTCTTTTAATATCATCCTTACTGATTCCAATCCCCTTGTCTTCAATCACAAATTTTACTCTTTTATTCTCAATCGATAATGTCACATGAATTGCAGAATCATTTATGATCTCTTTCCCCTCATGAACCAGCCATTTTAAAAATCTGTCATCTTTATTTTCCTTGTCTCCATCATATTGTTCTAAATATGTCAGATAGATCCTTTTCATGGTAGCATCTACGGCATTTTGTATAACTTCCCTGACAAACACATATTTACTTCTGTACAGATTTGTACCACCTAATAGCTTCAATGCGTGCTTTGTCGAAATTTCAAATTTCAAATCTGCAAATTTGACCCATTTTACATCATTGTTTAATAAAATTTCAGATTCATTCAAATATGGAGCTCCTGCTATTTTCTCCGGTGCTATCTCACTCCAATGAACACTCATAAATTCTGTACTTTGTCTTATCCAGTCGATCCAGTCACGCATTGCCCTGTAAACCTCTAAAGATTTACAATTTGATTTTATTTCAATCATTCCATTTTTTACCAGAAAATGAGTGACGCTTTCATGTTTTTCTTTGTGAATTTCTGACAGTTTCGGCATTGGTGCTGCCACTCTCAAAAACTCTTTGTCAAACCTTCCGGTATCCATATCAAGCAGATCTCCCAAAGCTAACAAAGCAGCATCAAAGCGCGGATGTATATAGTCATCAAAAATACCATTTTCCTCGTATGGAAGATCCATCACATCAGAAATACCACATCCATGCAAACGGCAGACTTCTGCTAAAACATTTCTCATTCTGATTCCAAATAATTTTTCCAGATCACTATTCTCCAGAATTTCTTTGGCACTTCTTTTTGCATGTTCAGCACGAAAGTTTTCTTCAATAACATAAAGGACATCCGAATATATATCCAATGCAATCACATCTTTTTTTATATCCGGAAAACGCAATAAACGTTCTGCAATGTCTGCCAAATCTTCCTGCTGGGATTTTGTATATTTTTTTAATGTTTCTTTCCATTCATCTGATGTCATTTTTTCATGAATCATTTCATATGAGACAGACATGCTTATATCATGTGCATAGGCAGCTACACATAACACCAAAAGATCCGACACAGACAATTTTTCAATATTATCTCTGCCAAGAAGCATACTTAAATACTTGATAATATTTGAAGAATGACTTGCATCATGAATACTGAAATGTGGGAAATATGCCGGCACTGTACGAAGTCTTTCGGTTAATGACTTTTTAATCTGACAGTAAAGATAATACTTTTCCTGCATTTCTGAATTAACGGAACATAACTCTTTTAATCGATTTTCCATTTATAATTCCCCCATATCTCCGGATTAATTCCTCATTTGTAATTTATTTTATTATAGTACAAAGACTCCCCATATAGGAAGCCCTCTTTTGCTGTTTCTTCAAACACACTCCACATACTGTTTCCTCCCTCCTGCTTCAACGCAGCAAAATCAATCTTACAGTTGGCAGCTCCAGCCACTGTTTTAAGTATCATGTCGCTGACTTCATGCTCCTTTGTGTATTCAATCGCTTTTTCTTTTTTATCTCTTATTGAATTATTTTGATCTAACAGGATTTCAAACAGATTAAATAAATCCTGATTGTTTCCATTATGAAAATACAGATTGTTCTGTCTTGCTTCGACCAAAAGCATCCGGTAATCATTGACATAGGGCACCATCTCTGCCGGAATATCTAAAATCCCATGTAACGATGTCTCTGCATCCCACACTTTTTCACCATAGTAGATCACGATCGTGACTACTGGCATCAAACGGTCTGTCTTTTTTCATGATCTTGACATTGTCCCTGGCAGCCTTTACCCCCCCAGCCTGCTTCCGTTGCTCCAATACCACAGAATCTTCCGTATCTTCGTTTTCAAGTTCATCTGCTCTTATGATCTGGCTGCCTCCAAACAATACTGCATTGAAAAGATCTGCAAATTCCTCGTTCCCACTCCAATAATTTTTCAGCACTGTGTCCGCTGACACACCTTTTTCTTTTTTTCCGATAATATTCTCCTCCTTTGTACGTTTGGGAGAATATTTACTTTCTTCAAATTCTCCCTGCATTGTGTATTTGGGAGAATAATGCCGTTTCGAATTCTCCCTGCTTTTGGGTGATTAAAAGCATTGAAAATTCTTATATACGGACTGTAATCTGGTCACTTGTAACCATCTACAGCACCGCGCTGAATTGATTTTTGAATGGCTTTCGCCTAATAGATGATTAGAATATAATGCTTTGAAGCAATTGTATCACATGATAAGAAGTTTGTCATTTAATTTCCTGAATTTTAAGATTTTTCATAAAATTTTTGCAATGAATTCACTTATTACTGCAGAACCTAATAATATACTTATTCCTGAAGTTATTTCTCCCATATGCAATTCTCCTTTTGTCTATTTTTGTAGTTTTTATTCTTGTAATATAAGGGTTTTCTTATGAAAACCCTTATATTACACAATCCTCGATCACATATCATCAAATTCTATCGGTGGTAAAATAACCGGCTGCAATCGCGCTTTTAACGTCAGGTCATGAAAATATGATGTTATAAAAGACATCAACTGATTTGCTCCCATTGTCATTATTTCTTTTTCTGCATCTTCTGCTGAAGCACCATTCCAATTGTATATTCCAGCAATTACAATTTTACAGAAAAAAGGCATATTCTTGTTTTCTTCTTCTCCAACTGTAAAACTCAGCATCAATCTGGAATTTTCTGCATCAGGATCCTCATTAACACCATATGTTGGTTCTACTTTTACAGAAACTTGTGTCTCTTGTTGACTATTAAACTCAATATTTCTTTGAAATTTCACTTCAATAACGGCCATATCTGCACATGACACCTTCATCTTTACACCCACCTATACTATGCTTATTAACGCTTTCTTTTTTCCTTGATCAGTATTAAAACAATATCTATCAAATTCAATGTTTCCATGTTCCACATTCCAGCTAACATTTCCAAATGTAAATGTTTTAATCAGATCGTTTTTCCCTACAATATATTTATTATCCGCTTTCTTTTCATTTACGACATCATCCACCCATATATGTTCATAATAAGGCTTGCAAACTGTTGTTTGCTCTTTTATTTTACTAATTATATTACTTCTTTGACCTTTCCACACAATCTTAAAATCTTGTATTTTTTCTGCTTTATATATTATTTCTTCTTGCTGCAACTGTTCTATATACTCTCTTAAATCAGGATTTTCCAGTTTTTCATCCGGATCTGGTAATTCATCTAAAGGAATATTTTTAAATGGGATTTTTCTATAACCTATTTCATTTTTTACTTCATCTGCAAGAATAATATCATACCCAGAATCCTTGAAAGCAGATAATACACTTATCTCATCTTTCATCATGCTGATCAACAGTCTTTTTTGAACTGGTGTGATCATCCAGGAAAATTTATCAATCACATCTACACACTGACACAGAAAATATCTTTTCTTATCGTCCCTGCAAACAAAAATCATAGGAATATTATCAAACAAAAATAAAACTTTTTCTATTTCCAAATCTCCATATTGAGGTACATTTTTAAAATAAATCATATTTTACACCTCCTCTGACTCATGAAAATTTTCAAATACTTTTTCCACTTCACCTTCAAAAATCCACCAGTCTACATGTAACTTATCGGAATAATCCTTCTCCCGTTCAATAGTTCTTTGCACCAATCCATTCGTTGTCCTACCCTGTAAAATAATCGGATGTGGATATATTTTCTTTTTCAAGCATTTAACAAATTTCTCACACGGCTTCTTATCTAAATATACGGATGTTGAATATGTTCCTACTTTATCCTTTGGATACCGCATTTCATTATCTGGTAATATTCCAGTCTGAATTTCCTCATATGTACTATAAAAAGCAACTTTATCAATCGTTCCCATTTTTGCTACACGGTATACCGGCTCTTTGAGCTCTTCTTTCGCCCCACAAGCCCAGATATCATTCTTTATATCATCCGGAATACAGGGATTTAGTTCCTTATGTTCTTCTATCTTCATGTTTATCACTCTCGATTTTTCGAATGTCTTTTTCTCATTATACTACATTTTGAGAGTATTGTCATGATGTTTTTACAAGCTTAATTACATAAATTATTATATCATAAAATACTTTATAATATACCAAATACCACTTTATCTCCTACGCCACACCAACGCATCCTAACACTTTCACGCCCTGCTCACCAAACAGCCGGATCTCCTGCTCGATCTCTCTGTAAGCGGACACACCAGCCTGCTCGATCAGTACGACATTGTGGATCTCGTTTGCACTGCGCATAGACTTCATATCATAGCAGACATTTCCACCGCCTAAAACTTTTATACCCGCTTTGGAAAGAGCATCCGTTATCTTATCACACAACTGTGAATCTAATTTTTCCCATTCACTTCCGGTAAGGTAAATCTGCTGCAAGCCATCATTTTTGCAGACCAGCTCAATATTAGAGGCAATCATCTCAAGCTGTTGAGCCTCCGTCATCTGTTTCCGGTTACGATTTTTTAACTTAAGAAGAAATGCATCAACGCCTGTTTTTTTACTGGTAGTCTGAACTGATCCAAACATACGCATTCCATAAACATCAAACATCTCTGATGTATTCTGCAGTCTGCCGGCAAATAATACCTGACATACACTCAACATAGCGGATAAAATAATGCCAAGAGCAAAACCTAATACCAGATATTTTATACTAAATCCCGGTTTAACAGGTTCCACCGGTGTGACAGCCGCCGCACTGTCTTCCTCTGATTCTTCCACGTCTATCACAGCATCTCCAAGTGCTTCTAACTGTGCATTGGACATTCCGGTTTTTAATGCTTTCAACTGATTTCGGTAATTATTGACCATCGTCTGATAATTCTGCTGTGCGTTGATCAGTTTGTCATCTGTGCGGACTGTAATCTCTTCCGAAAGCAGTTTTAAAGAATGGCTTCCGATATTATTAGAAAAAACCGGTGTCTGTGCATCCAGTGAATCTTTTACAACTTCTGCAATGTCAGAAAGCATTGTGTCATCCGGATAGGCAACTTCCACACTGAAACTTTTACCTGATAAATCTGCATCTACGGTGATCAGTTCTTCAACGTATCGGATCTCATCACTTAATGACAATTTATCGATCATCTGCTGTGCCAGATTGCTGTTGGTTGCATAATTTTCATAAGCGCTTACCAAAGCATTTGTATAATCAGCACTATTATCTTCTGTATAATTAAACGTATAATCGGAATCAACATAATACTCCATGATCAGTACATTTTCTTTATATGCATTCATATTCATGTAAATAGAATTCTGCATATATAGACGACTTCTGTCTAATACGTTCTGTAAGGATTTTGCATCATTAATCTGTTGAAGTTCTTCTGTTGTAAAATCTGCTTCATTTACAGAATCCTGTTCTCCTGACTGAATTGCTGACATCTGCTTCTGATAATCTGCATATGCAGCGTTGTAAGTTCTCTGATTCATAAAATATTGACTAACAGGTACAAGTATTGAAAAAATCACCAAGAATATCAATAATTGGCGCCAATCCAATATTATTTTCCAATATAAATCCTGTAATGCAATTTCTCTTTCATATGTCTTTTTCGATTCCATATATCTGTTCTCCTCAAGTATTTTTCTTAAATAAACGCATATTAAAAAATTCATGCTTAATAGCTATTGTCTTACACTTTCTTTATTAGTTTATTCTTCATTTTATTAAGAATCCACCACATTTCTTCAGATTTTAATAATATCAACATAAATCCATATATTAAAAATCCTGCTACAGTTACTGTCGTAAATCTAAGAAATGCTGAATTTTCTATCATATGCATTTTAAGTCCCCATAGTACTACCGACATTGCCACCGATGCTAATACCATTTTTCCTATTTTTAACTTTAAATCATTCAATCCGATACTTCCAATCTTTTTACGTAGCATCAAAATATTTAATGCTACAGCAACTACTTCAGAAATGACTGTACCTAAAATGATTCCCGCAAAATTAACAAAGTGAACCATCATTATACTACATACAATATTTACAATGACTACAATAATGCTTATAACCATTGGCATCTTTGTATCTCCTAAAGCCAAGTACGCTTTCATGCATAATTTTTCTACATTTATTGCAATCCAACAGGTTGCATATAAAATAACTGCTATTGTCGTCAATGATAAAGCCTGATTGTCAAATGCTCCTCTAAAATAAACAATTTTAACTATATCTTCTCCAAATAATATTGTAATAACGCAGATTGGCAATAATATCAAACAGATGACATTTATTCCCTGTTTTAGTTTTTCCTTAATTGCCTCTATATTTCCTTTTACTGCTTCATTTGAAAACTCTGTAAAAAAAACAGTGATTAATGATGCAGAAAAAATACTTATTACTAAATCACTCAAATTGGCACTATAGGATAACGCCGACACAGCCCCTTCCTTTGTCCCACTTGCAAGCATTCTATCAACCAACTGATTAATTTCAATAGTTGTATTACTTAACAAAACAGGAAATGCCGCTTTCAAAAGGTTTTTCACATCCTTATCTTTTAAATCAAATAACACCCTGATATTTACACATTTTCTTGTCCGAACTCCCAAAAGTGCAAATTGAAAAAAATAAGCAATTGGAACTGAAACAATAAGTGACATTACCCCCCATGAATCATGAAACATAAGCACAAACAAAATCGTGATAACACTAAATACAATTCCAGAAAAAGCTCCATAACCATATATTTTTTCCGCATCTAAAATGCTTTTTAGTAAACTCGTTAATAAGGAAAAAACCATTCCTACCGACAAGATTTCTAA